>Ga0209541_10008841_pt1 | contig 16482 bp, 14 predicted proteins | sample RifCSPlowO2_01_FD_184027 | JGI IMG/M metagenome (GOLD analysis project Ga0209541, IMG submission 184027) | Groundwater microbial communities from Rifle, Colorado - Rifle CSP2_plank lowO2_0.1 (SPAdes) (version 2) | ecosystem: Environmental > Aquatic > Deep subsurface > Groundwater | place...
AAATCAGTTCCACCACCGGCAAAACTTATCCTTAATGGCGCTCTCCCACGTAAAATGGGAAATGCTTCAATTTTAATCTTCTCTATTCTAAACTCAACATCTACAATTCTCCCCAAATCATCCAATATTGGCAGCTTATTTGTCCCAGAAGTTAAAATTTGATTTATCTTTTCTTGAGAATCATTTATATTAGCTGTAAGGGGGTCTTTAATCATGGCTTCACTAACAAGATCATCAACTTTTCCTCCGCTAAGAATAAAACGATTAATTATACCATTAGTCAAAACTCCTAAAAGTTTTTTTTGATTATCAACAATAAACACAATATCCAGACCACTATTCCTCATTTTTTGCATAGCTTCTTTAACTTGACTTTCAATTGGTAAAAAAAGAGTTTCAAGAACATCTTTTTTAAATTTCTTATAAGTCTCAGGTCTACCAATATCACTAAAATAACCTTCGTTCCTGTAACCACACAAGAGACCAGAGCTTGCTAAAATTGGGAAAACATCGTCTTCTATTGAAACCTTTTTATTACCAGGTATATAATCTAATATAGTTGGCTCAAACAAGTAAACTCCACAATTCACTAGCACCCCATCGTTGTGTGGACTTTTTTCGCTAAAGTCAACGATTTTATTTTCATTTAAAACAACACCCCCAAAATGTTTTGCCTCTTCATCTGGGACTTTAGTCAATAATAATGTAGCTTTACTTCTTTTAGAATTATGAAACTCAACAAAATCTTTTAGATTAAAATTACAGTAAGAGTCACCATTTAATACTAAAAAAGTATCGTCAAGATACTTTTCCGCCTTCTTAATTGCCCCCCCTGTACCTAGGGGCTCTTCTTCCTCGGAATAAGTTATATCTACTTCCCAACGGTTTCCGCTCCCAAAATAAGATTTTATTTTATCAGCCATATGATGGACTGCAATCACAATTTCTTTTATTCCCTGATCTCTTAGATTCAATATTATATATTCAATAAACGGCTTGCCTGCGACAGAAATCATTGGTTTGGGCAAATCTCCGGATAGTTCTCGCAATCTGGTTCCAAGCCCGCCTGCCAAGATTAATGCTTTCATTAGTTGTTAATTGCCTCCCCTTTAGGAATATTTTTAGAGCTACCAATTTTCTCTTAAATAATTTAAAATATCTTCAAGAGTTTTTTCAAATGGAGTTTCTGGCTGCCAGCCTGTTTCATTTACAAATTTACTTATATCTGGAATTTGCAAAGTCACATCACTTGGTCTTAATAATTTTTCATCAACCTCAACTTTTATACTGTCTTTTTTTGGGGAGAGATTAATTAACATATTAAGCATATCCCCTATTTCCATAGTCCTATTCCCCCCAATATTATATGCTTCTCCAGGAGTGCATTTTCTAACTAAAAAATGGTAGGCTTTTACTGCATCCCTAACGTCGGCAAAGGTCCTAACACTTTTTAGGTTTCCAACTTTGACAATAGGCTCCTGTTCTCCACGTTCAATTCTAACTATTTGTTTAGCAAATGCAATTTCTGCCGAGTCCATTATTCTTCTAGGACCAGTATGCGTAAACATTCTCGTTCTTAGAGTCTTTATTCCATATGAAAGCCAGTATTGAAGAGCAAACATATCCTCGCCGACTTTACTCACGGCATAGGGATTTGCCGGTCTAAAGGGATTAGTTTCTTTTATTGGAACCTCATTAGGTTTAACCTGGCCGTAAACCTCGCTGCTTGAACAAACATGAACAACTGGATCATACCCTTCTCTTTTCTTGAGTGATCTAATTCCTTCTAACAGATTTAAAGTTCCCACAATATTAGCCTGAACTGTAGCATTAGGTTGTGTAAAAGAATCGGTAACATAGCTTTGAGCAGCTAAGTGAAAGATATAATCTGGCTTTGTTTCTTCCAAACATCTTACAACAGAAGTCAAGTCAGTTAAATCGCATGGGATTAGTGTTATTTTGTCTTTAATATGTTGTATACTGTCATTTCTGCTTCGCCACCTATAAATTCCTTGAACATCCTCGCCTTTTTCCAGAAGATAGTCGGCTAAATGGCTTCCAACAAACCCAGTAATTCCAGTAATGAGTGATTTTGTCATTTTCTTTCCTTATAAGGAAGATTATTTTTTTCAGGAGATATAAAAGGCTCTTCAGTTGACCCTATAATTACCGAGCCTGCTCTAACAAAAGCCCTATGGTAAGTTCTTGGAGGAATTCTAGCTTTTTGCCCCGCCTTTAACTTGAAATCTTTTCTTTCTCCAGTATCCACATTTATCCAGATATAATCTAGTTCTCCTTTTTGGAGGTAAAAAATTTCTTCATATTCGTGATAATGTCCGCCTAACCAACTGTCAGCTTTAACTTCTAATTCAATTAGCTGCCTAGAAGCAAAATCCCCATTATAAATTTCTTTAAGACTTCTTCTACCATCATCATTTACGATTCTTACGTTGTCAACAAACCCATTATTCATTTTAATCAATTCTATATTTCAAATCATCTATCTTGGGGGAAGTATAAGATTCCTCATTTCCTTCAATTGTTACATTTCCCGCCTTCATTATAGCCCTGTGAGCGATTCTTTTATTTATTATCACTTTATCTCCTGCAACTAAGTGTATATCCACTCTTTCTTCAGGTTTATCAACGTTAACAAAAGCATAATCTGCTTCCCCCTTATCCATAAAAAAGAACTGTCTGTATGGATGATAGTGATTACCCATTATACAATCAATTTTAACCTCCACCTTTTTCCCTTGTTTCGCAACAAAATCTCCGTTAAAAAAATCCGTTAAAGCCCTCCTATGATCCTCATGGGAAATTCCCACATGTTCGTGTTTTATCCAGTCAAATTTTTTTTCCAATTTTCCAGGATTGCCGTCACCAGTTTTCATATTTCATCACAATTTTATTTCTATATAAATTAATCTGTAATCAAACATATACTTCAACTCTTTTTAAGTGATATGAAACTAAATTCTTACCTCTTAGCAAGGGTTCTTTTTAATGCGTAAATTTTGTCTTTGCTTAGAGATTCATTTAGCAAATATCTTAAAAGATAAAATTTGCCTAAAAGAAGGGCTTCAATAAAAAACTTGTAAACATATTGGGAAGATAGTAGCCGCCTGCTGTAAACTCTCTGCCTTATGTCACGAATAAAAATTATTTTGAATGCCCTTAGCATATCTTCATAACTACTAATTTTCACATCAAAGATTCTTAGTAAGGGAATTGACGCAAAAGCGGTATTTTCCTTAGTCACAATATCTACTTTTTCCCCTTCAAAGAAATTCTCAAAACACTCTATATTTTCCAGGAAATATTCCCTTGTAACCATTAACTGATTTAGGCTAACAAAGTTAGTAAATTTCTCCTTCCCCAATGAGTCATAAGCTATATCTGGATAAAATAAAAGATAATTTCCTACCCCTCTGGAATAGGCATAATAACCACAACAACAAATCGGTTTCCCCAGTTTTACCAAAAAATAGGCCTGGATATAGTTTTTGTAACGGGACCTTAAACAATTTCTATGTTTAAAACTGATATAATCGGCGTCTTTTATTTTATTATTTAACATATCTATCGGATTGTTGAAATCCTCTTTAGAAATCTCAATAATCTTTATATTTAATTCTGGCAGATATTTAGGTTTGTGATTATTTATCTCATCCTTACGTATTTTCGCCATTAAAAGGCCAAGTTCACTGTTAAGATTATATTTAGTGATAATTTTTTCATAAGCTGCCTTTGCAATTTTTTTCATTTCTCCTTCATTCCCTAGATAATGATTTATTTTTCTTAACAAATCTTCCCCATCATTAAAAAATACCATCTCTTTGCCTTCCTTAAAAAGTTCTTTGAGGGGTGGAGAGTTCTCAACTAACTGAAAAGAATTACAAGCAGCAACCTCAAAAACGCGCCCTTTAATATGGGGAGTTCCAAAAATGTTTTTCGAAAAACATAAATTAATTTTAGACTCATTAATAACTCTTATAATGTCTTTATTATGTAACGGCCCTAAATAAATATCCTTAAATTCGGGGTAATCACCCCAACCATATCCAAAAAGCTTTATTTTAACCCCCTTGTCTTTAAGATACTTGATATACTCATATCTCCCGCCTTTTTTTCTCGGGGTACCTATAAATACAACATCGTATTTTTTCTCAATCTCCATAGGTTTATTAATTTCTGGGTCAATTATGGAGGTAAAAAACACATTGTTTATTCCATATTTCTTGTACCTTGGAAAGGCACTTGTTTGAACGCCAAGAATGTAATCAATAAAAGAAGAGCAAAAAATGGAATATTTTTCAAAATGATGATCATCATCTCCAAAAAGAGAAATAATCTTTATCTTGGGACATATTTTCTTAATATTGATGAGTGTGTCCATATAAAACGGGTCACTAACTAGGTAAATAAATAAATAATCTGGCTGTTCCTTTTTTAATAGCTCTATAAATAATCTATTTGTTTCTTTTTGGCCGTTTTGTATTAATGATTTTTGGGTATCGAACTTAATAATATTAGAAAAGTATTTTGAAAACGGCTCATGCCAGGCTTGCATTGGAGCATAATAATCATTTTCAGATGCCCAAACGACAAGCAATAATTTCTTGGACGCAAAATAATCTTTAACCTTATTATTTTCATTTATTTTTCTTAGATTTCGCATTAACGGATAATATATCTATTGATTTAAAAGAATTTAGATAATTTACTCTTACTATGCAACCTAAGAAGACTAAACAGCTACCTCAATTTGATCTCTCACCTGATCTTGTCTTTCATGTGCCGCCTCAACTCTTGCACGCATTTCTGGGGGCATAAAATCACGATGAATATAATCCTCTAACTTATGTTTTGGATTAAGTACATAAGCTTCTTTCTGAAGCTCTCGCAACCTGTGAATACTCAGAGTTTCACTCTCCATAACTCCGGGGTATTGTTTCCCATAGTCATCCCAATTGTTAGATAAGATTCTTAATCCGTATTCTCCAGCCTCAGCCTGTTTTCTCAATCTAGTTCCTGGAAAAGGAACGGCAATAGGGAAAGTTACTGAATATAGTCCTAATTCCTTACCCAAATGCATTGACTTATAGGCAGTTTCTTCAGTCTCTCCTGGCAAACCCAAAATAAAAGCCCCAGTCACAACTATTCCTGCATCCTGCGCCCATTTCACAGCCTGCTTCATTTGAGAAGATTTGGTTCTTTTATCCATCGTTTTTAACATACCATCATCAGCATTTTCAAATCCAAAAAAGATATAATAGCCTCCCGCCTCTTTCATTAATTTAAACAACTCGGGAGAATTTATATCAACTCTTACAGCAGCAGAAAATCTCATTTTCTTGCTTATTCCTCTATCAATCATGGTTTGAAATAATTCAGCGCTCCATTTCTTATTGATTATAAAAGTTTCATCAGTAAAATAAGTAGCTTCTGCCCCGAAATCGATAATGTTTCTTTCCATTTCCTCCATTAAAGAGTCGATAGATCTATGTCGTCTATCATGTCCGAAGACCTGATGACAGAAAGTACATTTGAATGGGCAGCCACGACTAGAGCTCATGGGCAATTCTAAACTAGTCAAATGAGGATCGGCCCCACCATACCTGCCATGATTAAACTCTTCCCAGGCGGGAAAAGGAAGCTCATCTAAATTAATTGTCTTTACAACCGGAGAAAAACCGCTTCTAGACCTTAACCCCAAAACGCTCTCATAATTCTTTAAATTACTAAAAAGATCTACAATAACATCTTCTCCTTCTCCCGGAACTGTGAAATCAAAACCTTGAAATTCTTTTAAAGTTCCCTCAGGAGTTGCAGTAGCATGGGGGCCACCAAGACCAACCAGAATATTATTATCAAAATCTTTAATTCTCTCGGCGACCAAGGCTGCAGACTTCACTTGTGTAGTAAATGCATAAAATCCAACAACACTCGGCCTTGTTTGTCTAACATAATTTGTGACTTCTTCTGGAGTAACTTCATAAGCAGCCATATCAACGAAATCGACCTTCAATCCAGCCTTCTTTGCTGTAGCCAAAATATATGCAATCCCTATATTTGGAGAAACTTGCCTTACAATATCGCCTTCAACTTTAACGCCCTCTCGCCTTTTCCTCTCCTTTTCAAAATCAGAACTAGGGTAAATCATTAAAAAATCTAAATCTTTTTTACTCATAAGATCTTCGTCTCTTTTTCCGAACATCTTCAGGTGAAGAATGACTCTTTTATAAAACTTTCTATAATTTAACTATGGTTAACTTTTAGGTTAGACTTATTTAACTAACGCACTAAGCCCTTATATGACATCCTCCCACGCCCTAAAGGGTTGCCCTGATGGGCAACTTTTTGCTTCGCAAAAAGCGGGGTTTCCCACTAACCTTTCAAACGATGATGTTCTTCTTGATTCAAGATATAGTTTCTGACTTTCTCTTCCTGTACAAATCCAACTGAAGCCGCAAATTTCCCCCTGCTCCACAAATGCCCTTTTGGATATCTCAATCTTGCTTTCTTATTATATTCAAAGAAAAGTTTTGCACTTAATCCCTTTAAAATTTGCAAAACTTTTGAGGCAGACATGTTTAAAGAAACCTGCACTTCACAATGAACATGTTCAGGCATTACTGAAAGCACAATTATTTTTATTTCATGCAATGAAGCTGCTCTTCTGATACATGCAGTTATAAGATTTTTCTGTTCTTCTTTTTTAAACATCTTGTAAGCATATTTCGGCTTCCATTCAAGATGCAACATCATTACTCCAACTGAATGTGAGTAATGGGTATAACGATTTATTTTTTGTTGTATTAATTCTTGATCCATTTTTTCTCCATAGCTTTCGCTAAGCGAAAGCAAATATTTATTTAGTTGAGAAAGCTCTAATTACATTGGGTGTTCAATGAGTTGCAACTAACTCATTGTTCATAATAATTTCAGAAATAAATATTTAGCTGGGAGAAACAACTCCCATCCTAAAGGATGGAGATTTCTTTTTAGTTAAACTTCTTTTAAAAAGATTTATGGCATAAGATATATATTTATTTAGGCTAAAAATCTATAATTTAAGATGGAATTTTCTCAAGAATTAGAAGAAAGATTAAAATTATCTGTTTTGAAATATTTAGAGAAAGGTAGGGCAAATTGGGATGTCCCCCATACCCTTGCTTGTGTTTTTTGGATGAAAGAGCTGTTAAAATATGAAGGGGGAAATCCAAAAATTTTGATCCCGGCAATTTATCTTCATGATGTCGCTTATCCACAACTAAAATTCAAATTTGATCCAAATGGAAATTTGGATATAAAAAAAGAGCATATGAGATTAGGTGCAATTATTTCTAAAGAGCTGTTAAAAAATCTGGGGGGTTTTACAAATGATGAAGTTGAACAAATAGCTAATCTGGTTGGAGTTCATGATAATCTAGAATTAATAAAGAATTCGTCGGATTTATATTTACAATTACTTTTTGCAGACAGCCTAGGACAGATTGATAGGGAGAGAGTAAAACCAACTTTTTCTAAAGATAATTCAAAAGCTTCATTAAAAAGGTTTGAGAAGATTAGAGCACCTTTATTTAAAACAACATACGGAAAAAAATTCCTGAAAATTCTCCTAGAGAAAGCTAAAAATTAATTAGAGTGGATTAACTTAAATTTAAGTTTAATGGGTATTCAGTTTATTGAGCGCAACAATTAGTTGTAGCTTTGCTTGCATAAATTATCTTTTTTTATAAAAACGCTCCTTTATTTTCTTTAAGACAGATAAGTCATTTTTATCCAAACCCTTTACTAAAAAGACCAGAAGAATATAAAACAAAAAGAATAAAATGAGTGATAAAATAAGAATCGAAGTAGTTTTTGGTACAATTCTATGGAGGTACCATATTAGACCTGCAGGAATTAAGGAAACAAGCAGAATTCTAACCATTTTTCTCCTTATATGGACAAAACCAAATAACATTTTAACTTCAACAAAAAATAAAACGCTTAATAAGATCCAAGATATTGAGGTTGCAAGTGCAGCGCCATTTATGCCATATTTAGGGATCAAAATAAGACTCAATATAATATTAAGTGCGGCTGTGGATGCTATATTGAATAAGATTAATTTCGACTTACCAACAGTAGAAATTAAATTAGTTGAAAGACTTGACAAACTTAAAATAAATCCACCAATTGAAAGAATTCTTAAGGAGGTGGTGGCATCAAGATAAGCACTCCCAAACAACAGGTTAATAATTGCGCCTGGAAAAAGAAAGATAATAAGGAAAATTGGGAGATTCAAAGTAAAAATCCATTTTCCAACTTGTTTGCTCAATTCTTTTATGTTATAATTCCCTTTTTTTGACAATTGCCTAGTAATCATTGGAAAAAATAACTGCATAAATAATTCTGGAACAATCATTAAAAGTTGAACAAGAGGAATTGCGGCATTATAAAGCCCTACATCACTTACATTTGTATAAATTCCAATGATGAAAGAATCGGACCAGTGAAATACCGAGGCTATAACACTCAAAAACATTATTGGCCAGGAATAAGAAAAGAAATCTTTCTTTACACTTCTCTTAGTTCTTTCGCTCAACTTTTGTTTCTTAAATATTTGGGGGAGTTTATACTTACAAAACAAAAATGAGAAAACAAGTATGCTGAACATACTGAGAAAGTAAGAATAAATTACTGCATTAGAATTAAAACCAATATAAATCAATATCAAAATTGCTACAAGTTTGACAAAGTTTGGCAGAATATTTATGGCAAATGAAAAAGCCGAAATTTTCTCATATGCTCTTATTATAAAAGAGAAAAAGGTGGAAAAAACATATATTGGAATAAGTATAGCAAATATCTTCAAAAAGATGATTAAATCGGAATTATGAAAAATGTTTATTGAAATGTACTCGGAAAGAGAATACATAAGAATTGTTGAGATAATACTTAGGACAAATAATACTGTGGCAGAATATCCAAAAAGGTAATTTATTTTTTTGTATTCTTTTTTGCCTCTGAATAAAGGGATATATCTTAATATGCCCTCGGGAAAGCCAAGAGAAAGAACGGCAATAAACGCACCTAAAACAATTAATGCCAAAGAGAACAACCCGTAAACTTCAACTCCAAAATATCTCGCAACAATAATCCTGTAAGCATAAGTAAATATCTTTGACAGGAACAAGCCTATGAAAACAATAAGAGAAGTTTTAGCAAGAAGATTAAGAGAATTATTCAGTTTTCGTTCGCTAGAGTCTTGAGACATAGCATCAAGAAAATTTACCAGTTTAAAACTCTTTGGAAAGAAAAAAACATTATGGACTTATAGAAAGAAACTTCAGAAAACTTATATTCTTTCGGCCGTAAAAAATTCACAAAGTCGGTTATTAAGATTGGCAGAACGGGTGGAATCTTTAGAACAAGGTAAACTAACGGAGGAAGATATTTTACATATATGGATTTTTGTAAATTTTTTGCATTATGTCTTTTATTTTCATAAAATTTAAATAGTATGAAACTAGGGTAATATAATGAGAAAAGCTAAGGTGATGTTCGTTTACGCTAATGATCGTATGGATAATCTTGTTTCTATTGCTCCATCTCAACTAGCACCATATGTAAAAAGACATGGACACGAGTTTAGATTGTATGACACAACTTTTATAGATGAGGGGAAAGAAGTTGGAGATGTTCCTAGAATAAGAACTTTGCAATTAAAACCAAAGGCTCTTAGTGAAGTTGGATTGTATAGAACCAAGATGACTACCCCTGAGCTTCAAGCAAATTTTAGGAGGACAATACAAGAATGGGATCCTGACATTATTGGATTTTCTTCACTTGAGATCACTTACGATCAAACAGCAAGACTAATAGATGGAATAAAAGACTTACCAATCCCCATAATTGTTGGGGGGATGTATGCTACTTTTGCGCCTCAACAGGTCATGAAGAATCCTTATGTGGATATGATTTGTGAAGGGGAAGGCGAATTAGCTTTTGAAGAACTTGTAAATAAGATTGCAAAATATGAAGACGTCTCAAAGTTTTTCGATATCAGAAAGAATGGAAGTATTCAAAGAAGCTTTAATCCGCCTAGAGAAATTATAGAAACATTAAACATTTCTACACGATTTGGGGGGAATAATGGCAATCATAAATTTTATCGCTCCGGAATTGAATCTAAATTGGAAGAATTTGCAAGTGGAGATTTTCTTGAAACCGACAGAGTTAGTTTGACAAGACCAAATATAGATATGAACCAATTACTCGTTCCAGATTATACAATTCTAGAAGATAAGAGATTTATAAAACCAATGAGTGGGGAGATATGGAGAGCTATTTGTATTGAGGGAGCGAGGGGGTGTCCTTACAAGTGCAGGTTTTGTTGCATTCCTCAAATGCAAAAACACGATTCGGCCTCTGAAAATTTTAGGGGTAGAGTTAGAGAGGGCGAATTTGGAGAAGATATCTTAGAATTACTAAGAAATCACGACGGTCCTGAATCTGGACATCACAGACAAAAACATCCAAGAAAATTAGTCAATGAGGTATTAGATGCTGTGGAAAAACATAATATAAATTATGTATTTCTAGCTGATGAAACATTCTTAGCACAAAACCCAAAATGGTTGGGGGCATTTTTTGAAGAATGGGACAGAATTAGATTACCTCCCGGAACTTTGCCAAGAAGTTATGTTGAAGCGCACCCAAGATTTGTTAGAAAAGATGGAACGGAGAAGATGCCATACTTCACACAAACAAGAGTAGAAACATTATGTGGGTCTAAGAGGGTTTATGCTAAAATGCTAGAGGAATCTGGCTGTGAGCTTATTGCGTGCGGAATAGAAAGTGGAGATCCTGTCTATAGAGCGAAATTCCTTGAAAGAAGAATGGATGACGTTACAATAATTGAGGGGTTTAGGGCTCTTGGCGAAACAGATATGAGAATAAGTGCAAATAACATTATTGGAATGCCAATGGAAACAAGGGAAGATATATTCAACACAATTAGGATTAATAGAGTTGTAAATCCAGATAATATTATTGTAAATGCATTTAGACCCTATACTGGAACGCCACTAAGAGAAGATTGTATCGCTCTCGGGTTAATTAAACCCGGAATTAGAGCAGAAGACAATCGTTCACTAGAACAATTTTATAATGGTGTATTAACTGCTAAAGAAATTGAGGGATTGAGAAGAACATTTGTTTTATATGTTACATTTCCAGAAGAAAGATGGCCTGAAATAAAAGAGGCAGAGCAAAATGATGACAAATTTAACGAATTATCAAGGGAGTTTTATAGTGAGAATCTACTCGACAGAAATAATAGAAAATGCCTAATGAATCTATATGATTCTTCCGAGAGAAGCAGGAAAGTCATAGAACTAGCCGGAATTCAACCAACAGATCCGCAATAAACAAGGATTAAATTTGAGCTAGATGAACAGAAAGAACACGTTTGGTTATACTCCTTCTTTCTTCATCCACTGCTTTATGTTTCTCTTTCATATTCAACCATCCCGGAATATCCAGTCCTTTCTTCAAAGTGAAGAAGGCGTTATATCTATACCCCTTATTGGAATGAATATTGTGGTCAAAAACTTTCCCTTTTGTGTGAAGTAGATACAATCTTCCCTTTTCCCTTACGCTAACGTAGCCACCTTCTTCTCTATATATTGACTTCAGCCCCGCCCTATCAACTTCCTCAAAATCTATATTTTCCGGCTTAACCATCTCTTCTATTATACTTTCAACTCTGTAATCCGGGCTTTGAAGAGGAATAAAATGTGTGTGTGCATGAAAAACACTCTGCCCCCAACTTCCGTACTCAAGTTGAAAGGGTTCATAAAACTGTTCAGTAATAATTTTTTGGAGCCTGTTTGATTGTTCTTCAAACTCCTCTTCAAGCTCATTTGGCAAATCTCCAAAGCAAGGATAGTGAGTATTCGAGATAAGCATAGAATGCCCAGGAGCTACAAGGCTAAAGCCAACCTTAACAAAAAAATTCCCAAAATCATAAGTTACATCACCCCTCATTTTGTCTTTATCGCAAAATATACAACTCGCCATAAAATCTTTTACGGAACCGACTTCTTAAATATTATTGTAATTGTTTATATTTTTACCATTTCCACTTCCATTCTTCTTGAAATAAATACACTCCTTAACAAGGTTTTTTCATAAATCTCTTGCCATCTCGCGTTTGAGTTAATAATCTTTTCAAAAATATTAAACGGCTTGTAAAAGCGTATTTTTATTTTGACATTAAAAACAACTTTTTTTGGAACAATTCCCCATTTTGCTCTATCGCTTATTCCAAACCTCCTAAACTCTAGCGTCCTGTAACCTACGTGCCTTTTTGCATACATTGAATAAGGAAGTGAAGCAAAGTGAGGGACTATGAGTTTTATTTTTCCACCAGATTTTAAGATTTTATGGCATTTACATAAAAAATCCACTGAATTTTCTATATATGGAAGAGTCTTAAAAATTAAAATTTCTTCTACATTTTTAAACCCTTTTTTAAAAATCTCGTTCTCATTTTTAACATAAAGGTCTGCCTTTATATCTCTGGATAGATCAATATTCACATAACCTTCCCTATAATCTTCCCCGCATCCTATATTCAGCTTCATATCAAGAACTTTTATTTAAACATACTCTCTGCCATTCTCAAGTCACCTAAATCATCAATTTCAATCCATCTGTAATTATTAGCTAAAAATGTATTTATTCTTCCTTTTTTATTTTTTATTATATCTTGCAATACATATTCCATAGGTTTTGTTCCTCCATTAGCTTTTACATGCTCTTCAAGAGTGGGAAACAAAAAACCTTCTACAAATTTTCTTGAAAATTTGTGAATATTTACCGTCTTGTATTTGTCTTCGACAACATAATTTTCCGGTCGGAAAGACTTATGAGTCCAATCAGTTACGAGACCACTCTTGAGGTCTATATCAACAAAGCTCCCATCGAGATAAGGCCTATAAAGTTCAACAACAGTTGAGTCAATAGAGGGATGTCTAATAAAGTCTAAGACCAAATCTCTATCCAAAAAAACATCGCCCTCTAATGTTAATAAAATTTCGTTCTCATTTAAACTTAAATCTTTTAAAACTAGCCACAAAGGATAAGTAGTATTCGTTCTGGTATATATCGGATTTTCAACGTAGCTTATGGGGATTCCATTAACCCCAGATCCAAATTTTTCTTTGATTTTACTACCGTGATATCCTGTAACCACATAGACCATATCGACTTCGCTATTAGAAAGAGAAAATAGCATATTTTCTAATATTGTTTTGCCATTAACCTCGGTAAGACACTTTGGAGATGTGTCTGTGAGTGGTTTTAATCTTGTTCCCATGCCTCCTGCCACAATTATCGCTTTCATCACCAATACTCTTGTCCATCAGAGTTTAATTTTTCTTTAATCTGATGATATATTTCATTTCTTGCCCTATTAAGAGCATCCTCTGTATTAATTCCTATCCATAAAACATCTCTTTTTATACATTTAACGGGAATGGTCTTTGATAAATCTAAAATCGCTCGTTCAATAAATCTGTCTTTTATTCCGTAATCCCATTCTTCCTCTATCATTTTATACAGACCCTGAACAAATCTTGCAGAAAGCTTGTAGATATCGGCAGTTTCTCCGCAAACACTAGGTTTATACTTCTCACCTTTCACGAGATTTTCTAAGAGGTCATTTTCGTCCATTTTTACATAAGCTGGATTTTTAACTCCAGAAAACGGAACAACTAACATATTGTTCTCCGATTTATCCTCCAGCAAAAATCTAATTGCATCAGGCTCATACAATAAATCTGCATACGCTAGAAAAATATCATCTTTTAAGTTGATGAATTTTCTTGATTGATAAAAAGAAATAGCTGTTGAGGCCGAGTCGTAAAAATCATTAATAGCATACCTTATAGGCATACCCTTGAATGAGTCGCCCAATTCATCCATTATTTTTTGTTTCTGAAAGCCGACTACGATTATTGCTTCTTCCACCCCATTTCTCTCTAGATTATCTAAAGATCTTTCCAACAAACTGCGGCCATGTACATCTAAAATAAATTTAGGAAAATCCTTAGTTATTGAACCTAACCTTGATCCCATTCCCGCTGCAGGAAGTATTGCTTTCATCGTTTATTATTTTTCAAAATTTAATTTTTTTACTATTTGTGGATAAATCTCACTTCTTGCTTTTTCTAAGTCTTCTTTCGTGTTAATCCCGCGCCATAAAAGTTCCTTTTTTATGCATTTTACCGGATAAATTTTTGACAAATTTAAAACAGCATCTTCAATACGCCTATCGGTTACTCCCTTTTGCCACTCTAACTCAATTGTTGCGTACAACTTCTCAAGAAATTCTGTTGAAAATTTAAAAATGTCTGCTATTTCTCCATAAGCTAAAACTTCATTCTTTTTTTTATCCTCTTCACCTCTTGGAATATCTGTTAAGTTCAATTCATTATCAACAGTAACATAGGTTGAATTTTTAGGATTAGAAACAGGAACAACAAAAACTGCATTTTTAACTTCATCATCTAAAATTAATCTCACCGCATCCGGTTCATAAATCAAGTCCCCCAGTACAAGAATGGCATCATTATTAACCAGTTTGAAAGACTGTAAAAAAGAGATGGCTGTTGAGGTTGTAGCATATAAATCATTAGTTGCATATTTAATCCTCATCCCCATGAATTCGTTCCCTATTCTATCAATTATTTTTTCTTTTTTATACCCAACAACAATTATTACCTCCGAGATGTTATTTCTCTTTAAATTCTCAAGAGATCTTTCCAAAATACTTTTGCCCTCAATTTCCAATAAATGTTTAGGGAGATCTTTAGTTTCATCGCCAAATCTAGTACCCATTCCTGCAGCTAAAATTATTGCTTGGATTTTTTTATTTTTTCTATTGTCCAACAAATCTTCTTCAGCCATAACTTCTCTTAAATTTCCTAGAAACCAGTTAATATCGTGAAAAGTAATGTGTCCTAAAGTTGCCACCCTAAATCTTCCCTTATCCAAAACACTCTTATCAGAATATATTGTTATGCCTCTTTCTTTTAATTTGTTGTGAACATTCCAATAATCCATGTCCTCGGGCATTTTTATTGTAGTAAGAATATTTGACTGATACCCCTCCGGAAAAAGAATAAGCTCAAAGCCCAAATCTCTAAGACCTTTCCTCATAGTTTCTGCAAGTTGTTTATATCTTATTATTCTGGCCCCATAGCCCTCCTCAATAAACTCTTGTAGAGCTTTATCCATTGCATATATTAATTGAACGGGTGGAGTAAATGGAGTTTCTCCTTTCTGTTCTTTTTTCCATTGTTCATACAAATTAAAGTAAAAACTTCTTGACTTTCCCTGAAGTTTTTCAAGCTCATCATTTTTTGCAATTACAAAGGCAATTCCCGGAAAGCTCTCAAGACATTTATTTGCGCTTACTGAACAAAATGTAATATTGTCTTTTTGCAAATCAAATTCATGACCGCCAAGACTGCTCACAGAGTCTACGCAAAATAGTTTGTCATATCTGCTTGCTAAATCACCGACTTTCCTTAAGGGCGAAAGCATTCCTGTAGTTGTCTCATGATGAACTAAATAAATATGAGTTATCTCTTGGTCTTCTTGCAATTGCTGCTTAATTAAATTCAAGTCTATTGGCTGCAATGTATCCATCCTAAGCCTATTAATAGGAATTTTATATATCTCCAATATCTCACATATCCTATCTGAATACTTTCCATTATTAATCACTAAAACCTTTCCATGAATACTTGCACAAATGGCTTCATTTGCACCTGTTCCCGAAGATGCGAAAAGAACTGCTGAATGAGTCTCAGAGCCATTAAGAACCCTAGTAAGATTTTTATTGACCCTTGATAAAACCTCAAAAAACTCTTCTTCCCTGTGGCAAATATCTTTTGTTCTTATAGCATTCCTTACCTCTTCAGAAACATTTGTGGGACCAGGATTAAATAAAAGATTTTTTTTATTTTTTGAATCATTTTTCATTTTATTACCTGAGCATTGAGCAGACTTGTTTGTAGTCCCTAAAACTATAAACCTCACTCCATCCTTTATGTACTTCCAAAGCTGAAACTTTTATCCCTCGATCTATTAATTCTTGAACTATATCGACAAAATCTGCACTATCAATACTTGATCTACCTTGAAATTCATTCCCGGAATTTTTATATTCGCCATAAACCTCCTTAATTTTGTTAAATATGTTCTGAGAAAGTAGCGCAATTCCTATATATTCAAAATTCGCCTCTCCGAGACTTACTTTCTTCTTTCCTATCTTGATTATCTCATTAAACTTTTCGTCTCTCAAAATTCTATCACCTATTATTGGGGCTCTTTTAGCAACAACAAAGTCCATAATCCTATTTGAATTATTGGTCAAATAAGAAGAATCAATGACTAAGGTGATATCAGCTTCACTCT
>Ga0209541_10008842_pt1 | contig 16482 bp, 23 predicted proteins | sample RifCSPlowO2_01_FD_184027 | JGI IMG/M metagenome (GOLD analysis project Ga0209541, IMG submission 184027) | Groundwater microbial communities from Rifle, Colorado - Rifle CSP2_plank lowO2_0.1 (SPAdes) (version 2) | ecosystem: Environmental > Aquatic > Deep subsurface > Groundwater | place...
CCAATTAGAATAAAGAGTGATGAACAATCAGCAAATAATTGAAAAATGTAAACTGCTTCTAGATGCCTATAAACAAGGAAAGCTAGGTAACTGCACAATGCCTGAAGATAGTAATCCCAATTTCAAAGAAAATGAAGCTGAAACACGATTAATATATTTTACTCTCCCAATGAGTCTCAACTATCAAAGAGATAGCTATAACTTATGGAAGTCTGTCCTTGCAACCTATAAAGACGAAGAAACCAAAAAAGTGTTCAGTGTAGAAAATTCAGCTAAAATGCCGATAGAAGAACTTCGAAGATTATTATCAAAATATAAGATAGCGCTACAACCAAATAAACATATCAGTACATGGCAGACAATAGCAAAAACAATAGAAAAAGAATGGGGATCAATGCTCAATTTAATAAAAAGTAGTGATAATGATTATCTTGAATTAAGAGAAGTAATACAAAAACAAAACAAAAAAGGATTTCCTTATCTGTCCGGTCCAAAAATATTTAATTATTGGTGTTTTATTCTAAGAGAATATGGGAAAATCAATCTAAAAAATGATGAGTACATAGAAATAGCTCCAGATACACATATAACGCAATGTTCAATAAAGTTGGGAGTTATTACAGCAGAAGAAGCGAATACGCTGTCAAAAGAATCAATCTCTGCCAGATGGCGTACTATTTTACAAGACTCGACAATCAAACCTATAGAGCTGCATCCGCCTTTATGGTTTTGGAGTAGAAATAAGTTTCAATTTAATATTTAAAAAAAAAGTTATAATTTAGCTGGTTTGCCTTGATCCCAATAGAGGGTAAATATCAGTTGCATGGCTTGGGAAAATTCTTTATTTTTAATAATAACTCCAACTAGATCTCCTTGAACAGTATACAGAGCGACTTTAATGCCGTAGATAAAAATCATGCAGGGAAAATCCTTGAGTAAATCAAGAAAACGCATCTCTGTAATTTTTTTATAGGCAGGTGTATAAAAGGTTTCTTCATCATAAGTATCAATAACTATTTTTGCTGGAATCTTTTTCTCTAGTCTTAATGCCCTATAATGCTTGGGAAGGTGTTGAAGTATTTCTGCAGATTTTGAATAGGAGCCGAAGTAATAAGTTTGTTGTTTTTCCTTGAAGATGTCTGCCAGAATAGTAGATATGCCTTTAAATCCTTCATAAATTTCTACAGCGGAAGATTCCTTGACATATGTTTTCAAGCTCTCCAGTTCAGGAAGGACAGAAAGAACCAATTCCTTTTTCTGGTCAAGAGTATCAATGAGTTTATGAGGGTCAACAGCTGCAAAATAAGTAATATGGTTTTTGATTATTTTGGAGACAAGCCCTTTAGTAGCAAGATAAGTGAGAGTATTGTAAACAGTCGTCCTGGGTAAATCTACTTTCTTTGCTAATACTTGGAGATTAATGCTTCCCAAAGGTAAAAGTGCAAGATAAACTTCTATTTCTTTATCAGTAAGTCCTAATTCTTTCAAGACTAGTTCTTTTCTCACGGCAAATTGAAATAATTGCTTATTAAAAAGCTTTCTATTGTCATCCATTTTGGTAGACAAGTATTGATATAGGTTACAGTTCATATAGATAGAGGTGATAGCGATGACAAACGACAATCTCGAACAAAGACTACAACCAAAAGATCAGGAGTCCCTTCTTGAAAGGGTAAAAGACAGTACTAGAAACTGGGGGCTATAGACACAAGCGCTAAAGTAGGCGTTTATGCCCCTCTTATGACAGCTATGGAAGCCTACAATGGGCTTGATGGAGACCAGATTGTGCAATCAAGAGTAGCAGCTGCATTGATAGATGTGGGAGTTGCCAGAGTATATACAAAGATAGCAGATAATTTAGCGCAGAAATATAATGTGGATCTTAAGAAAGGTGGTCTGAAAGCTTGGGCGTTAGATACTTTAGCAATGGTAAGTATTTATACACCAGTCTACGCAGGAATTCTTGCTGGTACAGGAGCAGATGCTAAGCAAATTGCTTCCTCTTTGACAATGGGAGCAGGAATTGCAGCAGTAACATCAAGACCATTTAGAAAGTATGTGTTAGCACCTTGGAGAAAATTATGTGGTTTTAAAAAAAATTAGAATAAAACAGTCTTTTTCTTATGTCTACCGCGCTTCTCAACTTTCTCTAGTTGTTTCAGTACAGTGACATGTTCTTGTGAGGTTTTATAGCCTGCTAGAACAGCGGCAAATGCTTCTTCACTATGACAATAATGCTTGCTATGCAGCGCTTGTTGTAAGAGATACAAGTCTACAGCTTTGTCTTCAGATTTTTTCGAGACCATGCCCAATCCAAAATCAATAAGCTTCAACCCATCTTTCGTCACGATCATGTTAGAAGTAGTCAAGTCGCCATGCACAATATCTTTGTCATGTAATGCGCCAACTTTTTTTCCAAGGTCATGTAGAATTTTTGTTCTTTGGTTTTCTGGTAAATCGTCAAAAACATCTTTGAATAAATCCCCCTTGAGATATTCCATAGTGATAGTCATATCTTGGTCATTAACGTCAAGAAGTTGTGGTGCAATGCCTTCTGCTTTCTGTAAGAGTTTAGCTTCGCTTCTAGTTCTTAATTTTCTCAGTCTAGAGTCAATCTCAGAAATGCGATAAGTCTTGGGAATACGTTGTTTAATGACTGTATTGCCTTTGATAGTGATGATTGCTTCTGCGCCTTGGTCTACCATGATTATTCACTTCTGCATTGCATGCAAAAATAATCTCCTAATTCTTCTTCCTCACTTTCTATGTGAAAATGCTGTCCGCAGCTCTCACAGATAGTAAGCATTGCATCACCTCTTAACATTTCACCAGTAAAACAAACTTTATAAACATGTAGTTGACCAAAAATACATATCAAATAACTATCTATAAAGAGGTAGGGGGAATAAAAATGACAGATGTAAATGACGAAGATGACCAAATTTTAACAAGAGGAGATGTAACAAGATTAGCAAGAATGGAATCAACCGTGCATCATCAAGAAGAAGATTTAGCTGAAAGAGTGTTGGCAGATTCTAGATATCCAGAACGTGTATCAAGACAAGATAGGGCTGCAATCATTGGAATGATAGGGACAGAAGTATTAACAAGGAATGATTTACAGCAAGGAATGCACACCTCTACTCCTAATGGGAAAAAGGCTGTGTATGATCCTTGTGAATATGGAAGTAGGGGTATTTACAAAAATCATTAAAACTTATTTAAATTTCATCGCCCCGAACTTTTTCATCATTTTTTCGGGGTTTTTGCCTTTCATCATCTTCATGAATTTCTTGCTTTGATGATATTGTTTCAATAAGTCGCGGACATCTTTCACAGCTACGCCAGAACCAGTTGCTATGCGTTCGATTCTATTTTTAGTGAGTGTATCAGGATGCTCTAATTCTTGTTTCGTGCAGCTGCTCATGATATGCTTCCACAGAATAATCTTTTCTTCTTGGACTTGCAGTGCTTCTTTAGGCATCTGGATTTTTCCCATGCCGGGAATCATCTCCATAATCTTGCTTAAGGGGCCCATCTTGCGCATGGCAGAGAGTTGTTCATGCAGATCAATTAAGGAAAAGTCTCCTTGCATCATTTTTTTCCCTAAGTCTTCTGCCTGCTCTTCAGTCATGGCTTCTTTGGCTTTTTCTAGGAGTGCTTCAATGTCGCCCATGCCCAAAAGGCGTCCGACAAAGCCAGCAGGATTGAATTCCTCTAAATCTTCCATCTTTTCTCCGACACCAATGAATTTGATCGGAGCTTTGGTGGCTGCGCAAGCGCTTAAGCTGCCTCCGCCTTTGGCTGTGCCGTCTAATTTAGTAACTATAACACCAGTCACGCCGCAGGAATCATGAAACTGTTGTGCTTGTTTTCTAGCCGCTTGTCCTATGTCTGCGCTTAAAACCAGTAAACGTTCGTCCGCTTGCACTGCTTTGTTAACTTCTTCAATTTCTTCTACTAATTCCTTATCCAAAGCGTCGCGACCTGCAGTATCAACTAAAAGAATATCAAAATCAGCGTAATCTTTCTCATATTTTTTCCAAACCTTAAGAGCATTTTTCTCTTTGGAATCTATGAAAGCTGGAATTTTAAGTTGGTCTGCTAATTGTTGGAGTTGTAAAGACGCTGCTGGTCTATGAACATCTAATCCTACAACTGCAATTTTGTAGCTTCTTTTTTGATAATATTTTGCAATTTTTCCAATGCTTGTTGTCTTTCCAGAACCATATAATCCGAGCATCATAATCTTAAACGGTTTTTTCTTCGTGATTGTAATGCCTTTTTTCTCTTCGCCGAAGAACTTGACTAATTCCTGATAGACAATAGTGACTAGATATTCTCGTTGTGTGACGCTAGTAGGAGGTTTGTCTTCTTTGGCGCGTTGCTTGATCGAATTAGTCAGCTCGAAAACAAGCTTGACATCAACATCTGCTTGTAGTAATGCGCGTTGAATCTCACGAACGAGCTCATCCAGTAGTTTGTCATTCACAAAGACAGATTGAGCTATCTTTTTCAGGGTGTTTTTTAATGAGCTGCCTAATGCGTCTAAGACCATAAAAGAACGAAAAGAACCGTGTTTATAAAACTTATGAGGTCAGGGGCAGAGTTGTGGGCTGGGATAAACCCAGAAGCTAACAGTGTTTGAAATTTTGGAGTCATCTTGAACTGAGAGGACATAAGGATTACCGCTTGGCTGTGCCCAAAATTGTGACGGTCCGGCGATGAAAATGATGGTTCCAGGATCAATAATTTGGAAAAAAGCTGAATCAAAAGGAACGCCATCTAAAAGTAATACAGAAGTTGGTAAGAAATCATCGCCATTAAGAGTAATGTTTGGAGGATCTGCAAAATTAGGAGCTCCTATACAAGAAGGATTAATCTCAACGATCCAAGGTCCGCTGCCAATGCGAACCAGAGTTTGATTCAATGCTTTGATGGGTACAATATATTCTCCTTGAATAATTTCTAAGGTTCCTACAATATCAGCTTCAGTTTGGCGTCGAGCAGAAATATTGTAGTCGCGAAGATGTGTTTGAAGTTCGACTTCTTTACCAGCAACGCTGGCACCAGTTATTCCAGAAGGGATAATTAGATGTAACTCATCCTTATTGCCTGGGCCTAAGCGGTAAAGATCATCTGCTTTCATTGCAATCTGACTGACGACATCTTCGAGGCGGGTAAGTTTATAATGTTCATAAACGGTAGAAAGGGAAGTATATAAGATTGGCAGCATCACAGCGAGCAAGATGCCGGCGAGAGCAAGATATTCAAAACTTATTTGGCCTTCTCGAAAGAAGGGTTTCATGGTGCTGTAAACAAGAAATACTTGTCGAGAGGTTGCTTGCCAATGACGCGTTGGATAATGCCTAAGCCACTATGACATCTTTCTCCAGCGTTAGGTTTGGCTGCTTCCGCCCAAGAAAGAACACCATAAGCATCAGGAGTGCAGACATTAAGAACACCATGACGACATACTTCTCTGCCTTCAGGAGAACATGCGGGTTGGGAAGCATAAGGTCTTGGTCTGCTGTTTGGATCTCTGCTGAACTTATGAAATTCACGAACAACAGAATAACAGAGATTGACATCTTCAGTGTCTACTTCACCGTCGCCAGTAATGTCGAAAGCAAGATAAGTATTGGATTTGAATTGATAACCTGAAGTAATAGTAGGATTAGTATTAGGATCTGCAACACGAGTATAGTGACGAGATTCATAGTTATAGGCAGAAAAGCGGGAAATATCTCTGCAGTCATCGATAGTTAAAGAGTCATAAGCTGCTAATTCTTCGTTGCTTAAAGAAGTGAATCCATCGCTTCTGATGGTGTTGCCTGTAAGAGAAATTTGAGAGGAAAAAAAACCTACTAAGAAAACAAGCAAAGCCAGCATTAAAATAATATTTGTGCGCATCATAACCTCTTTTCCTAGCTTAAAAAGCCTCATCTCCTATATAAATCTTCTTGTTAACGAATTTGACAATCAAGTATGAATGAGAAGTCTATTACTGGACGATTATTTTGATCGTAGTAATCCCAAATAAAAGCAAGAGTGTCTGTTCCAAATCCAGAGATAGTTCCCTTAGTTGTATAGCGAGGAATATGGCGAAGAGAATAATAGTCATTATCGCAAGTTTCCATCCAGAAGCTGTAGCCTTCATATGTTGCAACAGGAGGGTTCAATGCTGCTCTGCTGATGCCGGCCCATCTGAATAAGTCAGGATCATTAATAACATATTGTTCATAGAGATCAGCATAGCCAGAAAAAGTGCCTGTGGCTTTGTGGCATTGGTTGCGTTGATTGAATCTGATGTTGTTGTCCGTAATCCAAAATCCTGAAAAAGTGCAGGAGTCAACTTTGCCTGGGAAAGTTTTAGTGAACATGCCGCTACCACGAGGAGTAGAAGAAGTATCAGGATAAGCGCGGAATCCTGTAGTGACAGTAAGAACATTTCCTGAGGGAGTAGGTGGTAATACAGGTGCTAGGGGTTTGTCTAAACATTGGACTCCTTGGCCTATATCACGGACTAATCCTCGTGAAGAGTAAAGTAAAGAACGAGCTATGCGGAATCCTTCTTCTGTGCCTACAGGCTGGCAGTAAGTGAAAGGAGAGTTGTATTGTGGGTTGCTCATATCTAAAGATTCGCCGCCTGGGATATATCCTTTGGCAAAGAGAGTATTTGAACCAGACCAGGAAACAGTTTCACAAATAGTAAATTGTCCTTGCCCCCATTGGCAGGAGACAGAGTCAATAGCAAGAGAATAATCCGTTTCTTCTGAAGAAGTAGGTGTCGACGTATAAGAAATGGAAAAGCTAAAAAAAACAACTAAGACAAGAATGATAAGTAAAAAAGTGATAAGATACAATAAATGATGCGTGCGATGATGGGAAGGTATAGTATTTGTAGGCCGAACAGGAAGTGGTGGGTGGGTTGGGTGAGATAAGGAATGAAAAGATTCTCTATGCTTTGCTAATTTCCCTCTTTTTGCTTTTGACATCTAAAAAAGAAAAGAAAGGAAGTTTATAAAGATTGTCGTAAGCATTAAGCTTCTCGAAGATTCACTTCAGGCCAGAAAAGATATAAAAATCCACCAGGGAAAGGAAGAGTTTGGTTGGTGGTTGAAGAAATAAGTAAATATGCTTCAATGTCATCATCGTCTTGTCTTTGTAAAATTTCATAATCATGATTTCGAAGACCTCGAGTAAGGACAAAGTGAGCAAAGACATTATTCAGATAAGGCACATCATTCTTCTTGATGTCTGCTAGTCCCCAGAGAGTAAGGTATGCATCAGTGCGTGGAAGATATCTGGTTCCTATGCCTGTATTGCCATACAAATAAACATTCATGCCAACGCCTCCAAAATAACTATGGCTGATGCCTTCAGTAAGAAGTTCTTTCAATTCAATAGTGTAAATGTCTTTTCTTTGCAGGCCGATGCCGACTTTTGATGAATAAGTTACTGCGAGTGAAGCTGTGTCGCGAGAGGTTGCAGAGTCCTTGCGAGTGATATCATGTGCGGCAACAGAAAAAACGCCGTCGACAAGTTCAAGAACATTGGAATAGGGGCTTGATGTTTGTGTAGGATCTAGTGCTGCGGGCCCTGGAAGGATGGCATAGGCCAAGCCAGTAGATTGTGCAGTAAGGGAAGTTCCTTGTTCCAAGAGAAGCTCTTTGTAAAAAATGTCTTTAAGAGCTGTGTCAAAGATGTCAAAAAACTTGAATCCTATGATTTTTTGGTTGTTCAGGAAAAATGTTGGCGTGCGAGAGACTCCATATTTCAGTCCATCGTCTCGATCTTGCAGAACTTCGTCAGTAAAGCGGTGAGCGAAGAAACAAGCTTCAAAAGCATCTAAATTTAATTCTGCTCGTGTTGCAAGGTGGCGTAAAGTAGAGAGAGTCAAGGTATTGCTCTGGAAAAGAAGTTGGTGATAATCTAAAAATTTTCCTTGTTCATCCGCGCATTCGCTCGCTTCAGCTGCTAGTTGTGCATTTTCGTTATTAGGTTCTGGAAAATTGCGGAAGACGTAGTTGATTTTGGTTCCATATTTTTCTAAAATCTGTGGAAGCACTTCTTTGTAAAAGCGTTGTGAATTAGTGTTGGTGTAATCGCCAAATTCGATAAGAGTGACTTCAGCATCAGGATTGCCTTGGACAAAATCATCGTCAGGGTCTACAGTGAGAATGACGCCTGCTTCATTGGTGCGGAGAAGTTGTGTGGGTTGTTGTGCTAGATTCTTTGCTGGTGTTGTGTCAAGAGGTGATGCATATTCTTCTCGTTCTGTGGAAGAGAGATCTTGTTGCTCGTCGCAGATTTCATCTTCATTTTTATCCAGGCAGCAGTCGCCGTCAGATAAAATATAAGGCGTGCTGCAAAAAGTAGGAGTGCATCCATTGAGCAGAACACCTAGAAAGATTGCGAAGAAAACAAAAGGAAAAGCTATTTTTACCATTCCCCAAATGTAACAGACTTCCTATATATAGTTTTCTGGAATTAGGCACTACGAGGTGGTGGGAAGAATTGAGGTGTAGTATGAAATGAAGAGATCGCAAGTTCCATTAAGTAACCATGGTTGACGGCAACTTCACGTTCAATAAACGAACGCTTATGAGGATGAATCCCTGCGAGATATTCCAAACCGTGAAGGTCCTCAAGAGCTAAAAGAAGGGATAAACGAGCTTCTCTAAGTAAGGATTTTGCAAGAGGATGATCTTTAGACATTCTATAACGGCTAGCCAGATCAATCTGTTTGCTAACAGTGCGAGCATGGTCTCGATATTCTTTGGTAAAAGCAATAATTGCTTGATGTAATGGAATACTGTGTGCACGTTCACTTAAGCGTGTTCGATATTCATGAAGATAATTACTAAGAATAATGCTCATTAAAGGTTCCGAGAAAAAGCAATAACTAGGTAATTTTTCAATAGTTCTTTCTGTTCAAGTAGTAAAAAATGCATGAGAGAAAATGGCTTCTTGGACGGTTTATAAACCTAACGTTTTCAGCACGCTATCGGCAGAAAAAGGCTCTAAATCCTCAACGTTCTGTCCCACACCAAGGTATAAGATAGGCTTGCCAGTCACATAAGAAACAGAGATCATCGCTCCACCTTTGTCATCGACATCTGCTTTAGTGAGAATGATGCCATCAATGCCAATAGAAGCGTGGAATTGTTCAGCTTGTTCAACAACATCATTGCCTGCGATGCTTTCACCGATGAACACTTTCAGGTCAGGTTTTGCGACTCGAACAATCTTCTTCATCTGCTCAACTAAATTCACGTTGCTATGCTGTCGTCCAGCAGTATCAATCAAAACTACATCAGCTTCATCTTTTTTTCCATAAGCAATGCCATCGAAGCACACTGCGGCAGGATCAGAACCATAATCATGAGAAATAACTTTCAAGTTCAGTCGTTTACCCCATTCCAAAAGTTGTTCTTTTGCTCCAGCCCTAAAAGTATCTGCAGCAACCAGCACACAACGTAGTCCTTTGCTTTTCAATAAGTGAGCAACTCTCGCTATAGTTGTTGTTTTTCCTGCTCCATTCACTCCGACAAAAACAATCACATAAGGCTTGTCACTTTTCTTCTTGATAGCTCCAACAACATCAATCGTTGGTATTTTCAGCACTTGTTCAATGCTTTCTTTCAAGCATTTCTGGATGATGGCTTCAATCTGACCGCGTTGCAACGGCTTGTCCACCAGTCGATGTTGCAATTCAGTTTTAATTCTGTCAATGACTGCGACAGCGACATTATTTTCAAGCATAGCAACTTCTAATTCCCAGAAGAGTTCTGCAAATTTGTCTGGAGTAATTTTCTTAGTGACTATTTTCTCTTTGAGCTTGCCAAAAAATCCTTTCTTCTCTTCAACAGCTTCTTCTGAAACTAGTTCTTGAGGTTTTGCTGCTTCTTGTTGCTCTTCTTTGACCTCTTTGTGTTCTTCAACAACTTCTTTTTTCTTGAATAATTTGGAAAAGAATCCTTTTTTCTCTGCAGGTTGTTCTTCTGGTTTTAGTTCTGGTGCTACTGGTTCAACATGAGGTAGATCTTCTTCCTTAACTGGTTCTTCTATGATGGGAATTTCCTTTTTACTTTTCTTTTCTTTTCTTGGTTTTATTTCCTTCTTTGGCTTGCTTGGTTTCTCTGCTTTAGGCTTCTTCGTTGTCTTTGGTTGCTCCACTACTTGTTCTATGACTTCTTCTGGAGCTTCCTCTTCAACCTTCTTGGTAATCTTGGCTAAGGCTGATTTCAGTTTGTCCTTAAGGAACTTAAACATGGTCTAGAGGGGCTGAAAATGGTATTTAAAGGTTTGGAGAAGAGAATAAAAACAGGAAAATATTCTAAACGTTGCGATCAGACTTCATACACTTTTGTCTAATATACTGAATTTGAGGTCTCAAAGCTATATTTTAATCCCTAAGTGTGAAACAATTTTTCTTGTCCTTTCGCAGTTACGCTTCATATCTTCTGATTCTTTTTCCTTCTCAAGAATCCATCGTATAAATTCAAAAAAATCCCATCCGAACAGCTTTTTATCTATTTTTGGATATTTTTTATATAATTTAGCTCTTTTGCTTAATGGATAGGAATGATATTGAAGTCCATCAAATTCATGAATAATAACTTCCTCACCAATACCTGTTATTAAGGTCATCATCTGATGCGGTTTTATTCCAGTTAAAACTATTAATATTGATTCTATAGACTGACAGATTTTTGCTATTTTTTGAGATTGTAGGGGAGAGAACTTATATCCTCTTTTATTATCAAGTACCGTACGAAGCCGTGCTATTTTTTTCTTAGCATCTGATTTTTTCTGATCTATAAACCTGATCAGCATAAAATAAGTATCTTCGCTGATATTCAAGAATTGCAGAACACGAGTATAATCTCCAGGTAGATCATTATATTTATATGATCTTGTTGTCACATTCTTACCAATTTCAGAAAGTCCTAAAGAAGGTGCCAATACGAAACTGATTACTTTTTTATTGAGTTCTTCAAGATATGCTAAGAATTCAGAATTGTTTTTATTTGTTGGCTTTCGCATTGGTAATGCAAAGTAATGCTCAATGTATTGCTCATTTAAGATTTCATCTTCATAATTAATTTTTTTAAAAAAGCTCATGTTATTCTTTTCTCTTCAGTTGGTTCGTTTGAAATTTATTGATGTTTCTATGAAAGAAAGAAGCTAAAACAGCACCAATTATAAAAAAGTAAACTAATCCCCAAATAAATATGCTAAAAGGATCTAAACGAGTATTAGGAGTAGATATTACAATAACTATAGAGGCTGTAAGACCTGCCAAGAAGCTTATCAAATAATCTTTAAGCCAGAAATCTAGTCCCTTAATTTTCCTTGGGTTTTTACCTATAGTTAGTCTGCATATTGCTAGGACTATAACTGCAGCGACTGCTAAGATAATAAGACCATATAAAACTTCTCCTAGTAATGAAAATATAGAAGCTTTAGTAAATAGTGACATCTAAAAACGAGGGCGTCTATTATTTATAAAGAATACTGAGCGATTTGAGAAGTGTAAAACGAGCGTTTTAGTTCTAAGTAAATAACTGCTTCACAACCATAGTCGCGTACGCTCCTTTCTGCAATTCAAAGTGCAACAAACACTTAAAGTGCATTGGATGCAGCTCATCCTCTTCATAGGTATACGAAAAGTCCTTAACAGCAGCATAGAGTAGACGTTCATCACCTTCATTCAGAAGTTCTGGCATAGACTTCAATAAAAAATCCTCGGGCTTTACTCCTTCTTTCTTAAGTAAAGTCTTATACAATGTCCCAATCTTGCCATCAAGCTCAGTCAAAAAGCCAACTAGAGGAACAGTTTCCACATCTTCTAATTTGTCAGCAACAATATTCCAGAGATACGATTGATAACTAGAAACATACAGGCGTAATAATTTTTTAGGAATGAGTCTCAAGGCTTTCAAATAATCTTTGCCTGCATATTGAATCTCAAGTAGATCACAAGCATCTTTGAAGCGTCCTTGAATCAACGCTTTCCCAACAGGAACATTGTTTTTTTCCACACCAAAGCGTTGGTCATCAAAGAAATTCTTGATCTTCATAATCGACAGTGCTTTTCGTTCTGGCAAATCTCTGACTATGATGTCAAAAGCATTCCCTTCGAGATCACCCAATCGTAATCGTTGATCACCAGAACCTGCATACGTTAAAGTTACATCAGGCAGAGAAAATTGCTCCACTTTCTTTCTAGGTACACTCAAAACAGAGATATATTGAGTAGTCACAGCTTGTTTATCTTTATTGCCAGCAAACCCAATATATTTCAGAGGGATCTGTAAGAAGTCTGCTAGTCGTTTGACAGCTCCTAGAATAGTCCATCCCTTTTTCTGGAGCAAATAATAGTCATACTTCCCTTTCCCAAGAGGTAGAGTAGCAATTTCTCGAACTACAAAGTCTTCAGGAACAGTTTTGATTTGCATAAAGAAGAGAGGGAAGTGTGCTTTAAAAAACAACCCAAAAGCTTATAAATTATAACAGCTATAAATATTATAGTGATTATAACATGCAAACCACAACTATAGCAGTCACAAATGAAATAAAAGAAAAAATTAAAGAATTTGGAAATAAAGGAGAGACTTATTCAGAGATTTTAAACAGAGTTATGGAAAGTGCTAAAAAAAGGCAGTTACATGATTTGTTAATGAATGAAGAAGATACTATTTCTATAGAAGAAGCCATACAAAATGCAAAAAAGAGATGGCAAAAGTAATTATTACTAAGAAATTAGAGGAAGAAGTAAATAAACTATTTAAGAAAGAATCTCTAAAAATATTAGAATTAATGCGAAGTCTTGAAGAGAATCCTCATAAAGGCAAGCCGGTGGGTCAGGTTGGTGGAATAGTCATTAAAGAAGTAAGATATGAGGGCTATCGGTTTTATTGTATAATTGATGGATTTAAGTTAAAAATGCTGCAAAAAGAGGAATTAGACAATCTACTCATAAAGTTTGTAAGAATGTCTGATAAAAATACGCAACAAAGAGTAATTGATGAAATTAAATATGTTTTAAGAAAGCTCGGGGAAGAAGGATTTTAGATTTATAAGATTATAAAAAAAGAGATTTAGAAGAATATTAGCTTAGAGGTTTCTTATTTCTTTAAGAAAATCTTGAGCAGGCATGCGTTTAAAATTGCCCCTTGCATATCTTTTATAAGCTTCCTCAGTTCTTCTTGCAAAATCAAGATCTTCTTTGAGTTGTTTATCAAACTTGTCTGCTTTTTTCAAGATGATTTGGTCATGGTTTCTGATAACGACTATTTTGTCGCCTTCAGCAAAGTCCTCTCTAAGTTCTTGGGGTATAACAATCTGTCCTTTGGAGCTCATCTTGGTAATATCAATTTTAGCCATAGTAAGAATAATCTTACCTAGTATATAAATCTTTCTATAAAGGTGACCACAAAAAAGATAGTTTTATATATGTGGGCACCCAATAATAGAGTATGTATATAGAGAAGAGAAAAGTAGGTAAAAATACCAAATATTACTTAGTGCATTCTTATAGAGAGAAGAGTAAAGTTGAGAAGATTCGAAGATATTTAGGATCTAATCTTGGAGAAAAAGAGTTAGAAGAACACAAAAGAAAAGCTGAGAAGATAATAAAAGAAGTAGTGGAAGAAAAAAGTACAAAAGTTTTCTTTTTTAGATTATCAAAAAAACAGATAGAGTTGCTTAATAGAGAGGATAATAAAATAAAGATCGCTCATCTAGATAAAAAAGAGTGGAAGAGATTCACTGAAGAATTTGTATATAACACCAACGCAATTGAAGGTTCAACAGTGCGAGAGGAAGAAGTTCCTGGAATTCTTGAGAAGCAAAAACCAGTCAATGCAGATGAGATGGAAACAAAAGGTGTCGCAAATGCAATAAAATATATAAAAGAAACCAAAGAAGAGCTATCATTGCAAACATTGTTAAAATTGCATAAAGTATGTTTTGAAAATTCTAAGCCATTTGCTGGAAGATTCAGAGATGTTGATGTTGTAATAAGAGATTATTTTGGTAATGTTATTCATGCTGGTGTTTCAAAAGAAAAACTTCAAGAATATCTAAATGACTTAATCAGATGGTACCAAATAAATAAGAAAAAATTTAAACCATTAACATTAGCAGCAATAATGCATAATCAATTTGAGCATATTCATCCATTTCAAGATGGCAATGGAAGAGTTGGGAGATTGTTGTTGAATCTTATTCTCATAAAAAACAAGTATCCTCCTATAAATATAACTTTGGAAGATCGGCAAAAATATTACCAAGCCCTACAGGAATACTCAAAAAATGGAAATCTTAAGCCTACAATAAAATTCTTGATAACGCAATATAAAAAAACTTTAAGAAGGGTGTCCACAACAAAGAGAAAGAGTTAAAACGTGGTCACCTCAAAACTAAAAAAATGCAATCAATAAAAAAGTGGTTAATGGATGAAAAAAATACTATTTCTATAGAAGAAGCTCTAACCAAGGCAAAAAAGAAGTACAAACAACATAGAAAATAGAGTTCCACAATCTTTAAGTAATCCCAAACAAGAAAAAAGCTATGAATGAGATAATTACCTATGAAAAGTTATATGATATTCTCAGAAAAGAGAAATATGCACAAGAATTGCAGAAAATAGACAAGGATTTCTTCAGAAGTGTTGTGGAGTATCTCAAGGAAAAGGAAGCTATCGCGGAATCGCAAAAAGGAAAAGAGTCCATCTTCAGCTCAGAAGCAGACAGCACAATCAAGCAGGTAGGAAATATCAAGAAGCTCATCAAGGAGTTGTACGAAAAGAGAGAATTCAAGATCATCCAGCTGGCTATGTTCGCCTCAAGAATTGGTGATAAGGAAATCCCTAATGCATTATTGAGTGAAGAACGGCCTTTATTTTTAGACGTTGTCAACATGTTAAATGGTTATAGAGAGAGCATTGTCCAGAATGTCATCGATAAACGCCTCCCGACGCCTGGAGAGCAACCAAAAAGCATAAAAAGGGACTTCAGCGACGACTCAAAACAGAGCGACATAAAAACAGTGCGCTTCATGCATGCTGTTCCAAAATTTGTGGCGAACGACATGAACACCTATGGTCCTTTTGATGAAGAAGATACAGCAATTCTTCCCAACAAAGCAGCCGATGTCTTAATTGACAAAAAAAGAGCAGAGGAAATCAAGCTTGAAAATCCCTAAAAAAGTCAATCGATTTTGCAGAAAGTGTAAGAAGCACACAGATCATACTGTTAGTGTGGCAAAGAAAAGAGATCGTTCTTCTTTAAAGCATGGTTCCTTGGCGCGTCGTAGATTGCGAGGTCTAGAACGCGGTGCAGGAAACAAAGGTAAGTCTTCTCGTGGTGCGTTATCTGGTTGGAAGATGTATGGTAAAAAAGGCTCCAAGAAAGGAGACTTCCGCTACAAATGTGAAAAATGTGGCAAGATGTCAGTCCAGCGGAAAGGATTCAGAGCTAAGAAGTTCGAAATTGTTGCTAAAGAATAAATTAACGAGCTTTTCTCATCAATAATAACAAGATCCCTAGTGCTAAGAATAAAAAGCCAAAGAGGGAATAATAGTCATAACCGCTGGCTGCTCCTATTGCTGCTCCAGTAAGGCGTACTTGATCAAAGAAAAGCAGTGCAAAGATGAAAGATACAAGAGCTGCTGTCTGTTTCAAAACTTCTTTGTTGACAATGTCTGTAAGACGTAAGCTATGAAATGGTCTTTCTCTTAATTCTTCAGGTGTGCTTTCATGTAACGCATTGCTTAATTGATGTTGGGTTTTATAAAGAAGTGCATTAAACTGTTTTTCTTTGAGACGTCCTTTTTTGTAAGCGTCAATAGCTTTGTCTAAAGTGACATAAAAAGTGTGTGTTAGAAACGCTCTGCGTCGTGATGTAAAATCCGCGCGCCGATTAACTTCTTCTACAGTTTCTAGCATGTCCTCAGCGTCTGCTCGATGTCCTAAAGCGATCAGTTCACGAGACAATTGTGTGTAATTATCTCCTTTTTTAGAGGAGAACAAAGATCGACCGTCGGCATGCTTTCTATCTTCTTCATAAGACGATGCAAAACGTGAAGCATAACGCTCTGCCACACTGCTCACTCCTTAGTCACGCGCATGTACAAGAAAATAATGACTCCTAAAAGTCCTACAATAATAAAAGGAGATGCAGATCCATACGTGTTGCTGAATACAGAATAGCCAGTCAAGCTGGGATTGCCATAAGAAACTAAAACAATAAAGCCAGTCAAAAGACCTAAAGCTACAGTTAAGTAAGTGGTCAATCTGGTGAATAAATCAGCTTTTTCCTTCGTCTCTATTTTTATTTTCTGCATTAAGATTTCAATTCTTAAAGAACTATATAAACCTTCCGTCATGCATAGACAGCCATAGTTAAAAGAGGATTTCTCTTGTTTACAAGAGAGATTCCTCTAGGAATGTTTAGCCTCTTCAATGCAGC
>Ga0209541_10008846_pt1 | contig 16478 bp, 19 predicted proteins | sample RifCSPlowO2_01_FD_184027 | JGI IMG/M metagenome (GOLD analysis project Ga0209541, IMG submission 184027) | Groundwater microbial communities from Rifle, Colorado - Rifle CSP2_plank lowO2_0.1 (SPAdes) (version 2) | ecosystem: Environmental > Aquatic > Deep subsurface > Groundwater | place...
AACTGTAAAAAATCTAATTAACAATTCATTAAACCCAAGTTTAAAGAATAAAGCAATTAACAGCATGAAAAATGGAGGTCTTGCAGCTTCAACAGCCCATAATGTGTCACCAAAAGCCCAATATCTCCCAGCAGCTAGATATGTAGCCTCATCCCACCACAGGGATAAAGAGTTGATATCAAAATATTTTATTCTTAAGATAAAAGCAAAAAGTAAAATTGCTATAAACAGAAGGTTGTACCTATCTTTAAACCACTCTTTTATTTTTTCAGTAAAAGACATAAATAATTTTAAGAAACTAAGTTTTAAAAGTATTTGCTATTACATAACCTGCAGCATCCAAAAGATTGTTTGCTGTATACCCCGATCTTACATCAAAATGACCATCTTTCCCTGCTTTTCCTGTTCTAACCAAAACGGTTTTGCATCCAGCTCTTCTCCCCATTTCAATGTCATCAGTCTTATCACCAATCACCCAACTTTGTGATAAGTCAATGCCAAAATCCTTAGCAGCTTGATCTAGCATACCCGTCTTTGGTTTTCTGCATTCACAATCAATTTTATATTTTCCAAAACCTTTTTTTGAATGATGTGGACAAAAATACTCTCCGTCCATATTAATGCCCTGAAGTCTAAGCTTCTCATACATTGCATCCATGAACTTGTGATAATCTTGTTCAGTATAAAATCTCCTCCCTATTCCTGATTGACTCGTAATAATAATCAGTTTATATCCAGAGTTCATTAACTGCTTTAATCCTTCGATTGAGTTTTCTTCAAACTCTAGGTCATCTACTTTGTAAACATACCCTTTATCAACATTTATTGTACCATCTCTATCGATTAGCACTGCTTTGTTTTTTCTTTTTCCTATACTTTTCTCCTTTAATCTATTGTACTCTCGGTGTTCTCTCATTTTATCTGGGTTTTGTAGTATCATACTTCAACTTTCCCCATTCGACTTTTTTAGAATAGCATTTTATTCAAACTTTAACTGATAAACTGTCGGTAAATCAACCTTTGTTTCCCAGCTGCCATCTTGTCGTCTTACTGGAGTGTAACTATGTTTTTCCCAAGAACCATCAGGTCTTCTCTCTGAAACAATTGTAGTATCCTCATTTGCTCCTCTTCGTGCGAATCTGGTATATTCTCCAGTCTTTGGATCAATTGTTGCTTCAGCAAATCCAAAATCAATTGGCACATTTTCTGGAGTGGAAAGCATACCTAAAGATGCCCCCAATCCATCATGCGAATATCTTTCAGTTTCAATAGCATCACGAAAAGCTGGCTCCATTCTTTCCTCACCTACAATCTCAAATAGTCTTTTGAAATGCTGGATTCTTCTCATTTTACAACCTCCTCTATCTCTCTCTTCCATCTCTCATGGCTACCATAACCACTTTGCGTTAGTCTATAATTATCTTCATCTAAGTGTTGTGTTGAAAATTCGAAAAAAGTTGTATCTTTCAAGGCTCTAAAACTGTGATACTCATTTGGTTTTAAATGTAAAGTCTCCCCTGTTTTTACAATAAGGTACTGCTCCTCTTTAACAACTTCTAAAGCACCATCTAAGATATAAAAAGTCTCGTCTTTTATCTTGTGTTTATGGTAAGAGCAATAATAACCGTCCTTAATCAGCATTTTTTTTCCGCAATACTTTTCATTGTTTACTAGCCATTGCTCCTGTCCCCAAACCTTTGGGACTATTTTGACAGAACAGATTAAACTGCTTTTTAATTCATCTAAGCTTATAGCAACAACTCCTGGCTTCTCAATAACAATGGCTGCAGCATTGCTTGATAGCTCAGTAGCCTCTTTTAAACTAGCCCCACTTATCCATGCTAAAGTCAAAGTAGCTAAAACAGTATCTCCTGCTCCAGAAACATCAAAAATATTTTTAGCTTTAGCTGAAAAATTAGTGATCTCATTTTTTTCAAACAAAGTCATACCTTCATTTCCCCGAGTTATCAATATTTGGGCGCCAGTTATTTCCATCAATTTCTTGCCTGCTTCTTCCACATTCTCTTTTAATGTCATTTCAATAGCCTCTTTTTTATTAGGTTTCAACAAGTCTACATTCTTATAAAAATTAAAGTTTATAGGCTTGCAATCTGCAGTTATTAATTTTCTATTCAGCTTAACCAAAGAAATTATTTCTTTTACGACATTTTCAGTTAATGTACCTTTTGCATAATCGCTCAATATAACTGCATCAACCTCATGAATTTTACTTTTTATCAAACCCAATAGTATTACCTCATATTCACTACTTATCTTAGAATTATCCTCATAGTCTATCCTGAATAAATGCTGTTTAGACAACCCTCTTACTTTCTGTATTGTTGGCTTATTAGTTTTTATAATACAAGTACTATCAATGCCTATCTTATATAGCTCATTAAACAAAATTTTCTGAGCATCATCATTCCCTACAATTCCTGCCAAATAAACTTTCGCTCCTAAAGAAGAAAGATTGCTTGCTAAATTAGCAGCTCCTCCCGGATTAAACACCTCTTTCTCAGCTTTCAAAACAGGAACAGGTGCCTCAGGAGAGATTCTAGAAACACTTCCATAAATATGTTTATCCAGCATAATATCCCCCACTACCAAAACCTTCTTCTCTCTAAAACTATCAATTATATTTGAGAAATCCATAAAAGATTCCATGAAGAAACATATTTAAAAGTATCCAGAAAAGAATTTTTTCACTTCATTTTCCAATCCAGGAATATGATTATATTCAGAAAATTCTTCAGGCTTTACCCACTTAAAGTCATCATGTTCTTTAGAGATTTTAACATTTTCGCTTAAAGCAATACAGCTAAAACAAGTCCCAACAGTAATACCCCTAGCTCTTCTATACCCAAATTCAGATAACTTCTTAAAATCATCATTAACTTCTAAGCTTGTTTCTTCTTTTACTTCTCTCTTCAATGCGTCTCTTAAGCTTTCATCTCTTTCAACCTTCCCCCCTGGAAAAGCCCACAAAGAAGAGTGTATAGACTCAGATTTTTTTCTCTTAACAATAAGAAACTTATCCTTTTGAGGATTCAAGATAAGTGCAGTAACAACAGTCTTCATAGTGATTTAACAGCTCCAAAAACTTCATCAGTTGAAATAGAAGTAACAAGTTCTTCAATATACCTGTCATCCATATAATATTTATTTAGTAAAGGAGAAACTATCTTTCTCAAAAAAGTATAATCTTCTATTTGCCAAGGAGGAGTACAAAAAAACAAAGCAATAGTTTTTTTCTTTAATCCAATAGCCAAATGTAACGCCAAAGTGTCTCCAGTAATTATCAAATCACAAGCATCTATGACTGCCATAAACTCTCTAACAGAGTTTTCCGGATCATTTTTTAAAACAGAAATTCCTTCTTTCTTAACAGAATTTTCAATTTCTCTCAATAACTCTTCTTCTCTTTTCCCCCCCAAAAGGATTAAGTTATAATCTTTTGAAACTCTTTTAATAAACTCAATCATTAACTTAGGATGCCAAGCTTTTGATACCCACCTTCCAGCACTGCCTACATTGATGCCTATCAATCTTTTACCTGTTTTATTTATAACCTTAGAAGCATAATCTTTTTCACAATCTTCCAAAACTAAAACATAATCTTGTTTTTTATAATTTAATTCAAGGTTATTAAACAACATTTCCTGGTGCGTTTTCCTTAATTCCTTGCTCAACTTATTAGAAAAAACAGTTTCTAAATATTCTAAAGCATTTTTGTTATAAGCAGAAGGATACCCATCTTTGTCAAAATAAAATCCATATTTTTCTTTAGCATCAATCAGATTGGCAATTAAAGTTGTAGGAGGAGCAACTTCCAAACTTAGTAAAACATCAAACTTTTCCTGTTGTAAAATTAAAGCTGTTTCATGATTATAAGCCAATATCCTGTCAACATAAGGGTTATTATACAAAATTTCTTGAGACTGTTTTTCAACAACCCAGGTTATATGGGAGTCTTGGCCATACTTTTCTTTTAATTCAGTTAATATTGTAGTCCCTCTTACAATGTCTCCCATGGCCCCTAATTTTAATATTAAAATTTTCTTGCCAATTTTATCATAAAATCCGCATTCAGAGCAGTATCTATAATCTTCTCCAGTCATTATATCACAGGAATAAACTCCCTTAAATGACCTGCAGTCCCTATTCCACTTATTTGCCATGTCCTTTAATAAATAATAACACTTTTAAAATTAGCTTTTAAGAATATAATCATGAAAAAAGTTTATATTGCAGGAAAGCTCTGGGATATTAAAGACAGGGTTAAAGTAGAAGAAATTGATAAGGTGTGTAAGGATCTAGGAATGAAAACCTTCTTGCCCCATAGAGATGCAGGAATCTATGAAGAAGGTTTAGACCCATTGCCAATCTTCAAGAAAGATAGAGACATGATTGATTGGTGTGATCTTATGGTTGCTTTACTAGACTGGCAGGGAATAAGCTCTGGTACAGCCTGGGAGCTAGGTTATGCTCATGCAAAAAGCAAGCCAATAATTGGGATTGTAGAAGATAAAAAAAGCTTAAATAAGAAATACAGGATTTGCGTAATGTGCTTTAATTCTGTCAAGGTAATCGAAATTAAAGATTTAAAAAAAGAACTAAAAGAAGCTAAGTAAAATGCCAAATCCAAAATTAGGTAAATCAAAAGAAAAAAGAGACATGCATTATTCTGTAGGTGCTCTAATAAAAAAAGATAACAGGTTCTTATTAATAGACAGAGCTTATCCTCCTTATGGTTTTGCATGCATTGCAGGCCATATAGATGAAAAAGAAAACAAGTTCAAGGCATTAGTAAGAGAAGTAAAAGAAGAATCAAACCTCTCAGTAAGAGATTACAGGTTATTATTTGAAGAAGAATTAAACTGGAATTTTTGCAGCAAAGGGGTAAGAGTTCATTACTGGTATCTTTTTGAATGTGAAGTTTCAGGAATTCCAAAAAGAAATGAAAGAGAAACAAAATCAATGAACTGGTATACTATACAAGAAATTAAAAAACTAAAACTAGAACCGGTTTGGGATTATTGGTTTAAGAAATTAAGATTAATCTAGCATCCTGGTAGACTCAACTTCTAAATTTTCTCTCCAACCATCTGAATAAGACTTTTTCTTAAAATGTAAATCAAAATACAAGGATGCCCACATATAAAGCCTCACAGGAAACAGTTCTAATGTCCATATCAATTCTCTGAAACTTTTGGGATAAGAAAATATTTTAGGCAAATACAAAAATCCTGCAATAATTTCCCCTGAAAAAGACTTGACACTAGGAAAATCTTTAACGTATTTGGTAAGTTTGGTATGCGCATCAGCTGCTCTTTTTTTTTGCTTCATCCAATCCTTAAAATTAGTGGGCCACTTAACATAAACCTCAGCATCTTCTGCATATCCAATCAGATACCCTAAGTTGTAAATATGATAAGGGATGATAGTATCTTCTGCCACATCTGTAGGAATCTCTTGAATCAAGTTTCTAAACCCAAATAGATATCCTGTAGTTTCAATAAATTTGCCTTTTTCATACCTATACTTTCTTGAGATTTCATGTGCACCAACATCAACTAAAAAATGGCTCCAATACCCATATTTATCATTTCTTGAATTTACAGACCTAGGCCTTCCAGATACGCAGCCTATACACTGCTTTTCAAACTGTTTTAACATAGCTTTTACAGCATTATTTGAAACATAAACATCCCCATCTGTTAAAATCAAAATATCATCCTTTCCTTTGGGATATATCTCTTTAAACAAGAGGTTAAGAGCATTACTCTTTCCCTTTCCAGGATCCTCAAAAAATCTTATTTTCTCATTAGGAAACCTCTCTTCTATCATCCACTTGGTCTCAGTAAATGGATCAGAAACTATAATCTCATACTCTTCTTTAATATCTTGCTCTAAAAAAGCCCTGATAGCTTTTTCAGTGGTGTTAGGCTCTCCACATGCAGTAATAATGATATGTATCATAACACAACTTAAAAAAGAAAATCTTATTAAACCTTAGAAAAGAATAGGTTTAAATAGAAATTCTTACATATCTTACTAGTAAGAGGAGACTAATATGAAACCAGAAATAAAAGAAATAAGAACTGTAACAATTACAAGTAAAGGCCAGGTATGTATTCCAAGCACAGCAAGAAGTTTAGAAGGTTTTAAAGAAGGTTCAAAGGTTAGCATTATAGTGTATTCAGATAGAGTTGAACTAAGACCTTTTAAAAAAATAAGCGAAGATATGCTTCCAGCTTTAATCTCTGAAGATGCGCTTGCAGAAGCATGGAACACCCCAGAGGAGGATGAAGCGTGGAAAGATTTGTAAATTTTGAGAAGGGCGATGTTGTAATTTTTCAATTTCCTTTTTCTGATATAGACAAATCAAAGAAAAGACCGAGTTTAGTAGTTGCAAATACTAAAGGGGATAATGTTATTCTGGCTCAAATAACAGGACAACCACGTCCAGACCCAGACTTGTTGGAGCTAAAAATAAAGAATTTTCAAACAGGAGGAATAAACAGGGATAGTTTTATCAGGCCATCTTTTTTGTTTACAATTCATAAGTCAAAAATAAGTCACAAAGCAGGAAAAATAAAACAAGAAAAAATTAAAGAAGTAGAAAAGAAACTTTGCGAAATATTTACAAGATAAACCTACAGAACAGCAATCTCGTCATCTGCCAGCACAATAAGCACCTTCTTCTCGTTATTCTTGGTTAAAGCCTCAATTCTGCATTTGGCTTTCCCATGCTTGGCGATTTTAGAAACCTCTATATTGTCCACAGTAAGATTCAGAAAGTTAATTACAACCTTGTCCCCTTTTTTCAAATTCTTTGCCAAAGTCATGTTTTTCTAATTACAAAAAGATTTTATAAGGCTTTTTATTAAAGAAATGCATGAAAAATGCAATAGTTATCATAAGCGGAGGCATAGACAGCACAGTAGCCTCTTATTACTTAAAAAATAGATTAAAATATGATAATCTAAAATTTCTATTATTTGATTATGGGCAAAGATCTTTAAGAGAAGAGGAGTTCTGTTGCAAGGAAAATGCCAAAAAATTAAATGCAGAATTCAGAAAAATTGAACTAAGCTGGTTAGGAGACATCAGTGCCTCAATTATAAATAAAGAAAGAAATTTTCAGGAAACAACAGAAAAAGACCTTGAAGATGAAAAGAAAGACATTAGTTCCTGGTGGGTGCCTTGTAGAAATGCAGTATTTCTTATTAATGCTTTAGCTTATGCAGAAAGTGAGTTCATCAAAACAAAAGAAGACCAAGATCTTGTCATAGGTTTAATCAATGAGGGCAGGATTCACATGAAAGACACTACTGAAAAGTTCATGAAAAAAATAAACTCTCTGGCAAAAGAATCTACCAACGAAGGAAATTTTAATATCTTAGCTCCATTAATTGAGCTAGATAAAACAGAAGTAATAAAATTAGGCCAAGAACTAAATGTTCCTTTCGGATTAACATACAGCTGTTATTTAGGCAATAGGTTTCAAAATAACAGCCTGATGCATTGTGGAAAATGTTTAAGTTGTATGTTAAGGAAAAAAGGTTTTTATTGGGCAGGAGTAGAAGACCCTACTTTTTACAAGCAATAGCCTCTTTATACAGTCGGTCATACCTTTTAGCAATAATGTCCCATGAATAGTTTTTAGCTTTTTTTACATTGTTCTTGCTAAACTTCAGGGCTAATTTCTTATTATCTAAAACTTCTAAAATTCTTTTCTTCAAATTTTCAATATCCCCATATTGAACAAAGTAACCATTAACACCATCTTCCATCTCATAAGGTATACCATTAACAGGAGAAGCAATTACAGGTAATCCAGAGGCATATGCCTCAAATAAGGTTAAAGGTAATCCCTCCCTATAGCTAGGTAAAACATAAACATCTGCAGCTTGAAACATCTCAGCTATCTTATCTTTGCCCCTTATAGGCCCGAGATATTGCATATTCTTATGCCCATCAATAATTTTTTTTACTTCTTCAGCAGCACCCTCATCAGATCCAACCCAAATAAAGCTAATGCCTTTTCTCTCTTTAGAAATCTCAACAGCAGCTTGAGCTAATTTTTCAGGCCCCTTAGTAGGATTTAATCTCCCAAAAAATAGTACAAGTTTTCCTTTAATCTTATTATTTTTTTTAAAATTATTAACTTTAACTTTTTTAAATAAAATCTCATCAGTGCCATTAGGAATCACTACAATCTTCTTTCCACTTGTCCATTTTTTCAACGTATCTAGTTCCCAGGGGGTTATAGAAACTATCTTGTCAATTAACCTAAAAGATAATCTATTTAGAAATAAGCCATTTATAAACAAAAAAGGCTTTAAGATTCTCGGCCTAAAAGCATCAGTCCAAGGGCAGTGTGTTGTATGTACATGGACAGTATTCTTCTTTCTGGCAACAATCCCCGCAATCAAAACATAAGCGTGTCCAGAAACATGGCTATGAATAACATCAAATCTATATTTTGGCAATCTCCACAATAAGGATGGCCAAATAAATGTAGAAAGTGATAGCCTAAACCAATAAGGATATCTATGGACATGTACCCCCTCTATAACTTCTTCTTTAATCTCTAATCTCTTGTACTTATCAGAATCACAGCAAAAAACATGCACTTCATGCCCTTCTTTAACCTGTCTCTTAGATAGCTCATACATTACTTGCTCTACACCCCCAAAAGTAGGCAAGTAAAACATATTGATATGGGCAATTTTCATAAAGAATTAATGAAGTAAAAGTCTTTTAAATATTGTTAATATCCAAAATTACTTGCTCATAGCATCAACAATCTTCTTAGACTGATTTAAAACATTATATTTTTCAACAACTAACCCTCTAGATTTTTTACTAAAATCTTTTCTTAACCCCTCATCTTCAACAAGCTTTTCCAATCTTTCAGTAAACATGCCAGTGTCATCACAGACAAACAATAGCCCATATTCATTCCCTAAAACTTCTCTTGTTCCAGGTAAATCATGAGACACAACAGGAATACCACATGCTAAATATTCATACAATTTAGTAGTTCCGACATACCTAGTTATCATAGTATTTGGATAAACCAAAATTGCAATATCAGAGACAGAGAGGTATGTATTAATTATTCTAAAAGGAATCCAACCGGCAAAAATAAAAAATTCTTCTAAGTTATAATCTTTAACTAATTCCTTAACATTAGATAAATACTTTCCGTCTCCAACAATCAGGAATCGTATCTTTTTATGAGTTTCACAAAGAGTTTTTGCAGCTTCAACAACCATATCCAGATTGTCATGCTTCTCTATCCCCCCAACAAAGGTTATGACAATTTTATCCTTAAGATTATACCTTATGACAATTTCTTTGTCTTTTTCTCTAGGCTTAAAAACTTCAATATCTGCTCCCTCATGCACAACAATAATATCTTCTTTTTTCTTCTCAGAGAATCCCATAATCGCTTTTCTAAATGCTTCACTTACAGTAAGAACTTTAGTTGAACTATTAACAACTTCCTGCTCCATCTTCTTAATTTTATTAATAACAAAACTTTCCCTGTCAAGATTCATATTTGATCTAAAAATTTCATAAAAGAAATCAGTCATATCAAAATAAAAGGGAATATTTTTGCCATGAAGAGCCTTCATTGTAGGATACCCAGAAAGCAAATTGTAAGCATAGACTACATCTGGCTTAATTTCATCAACAATTTTAGATATACTTCCTTTAGCAGACATAAAAAACATAAAATATCTAGCCATTTTGAAATTAGAAAATCTTTTAGTATCAACAGAAAACTTATGGAGATAAATCTCATTTCCATAGATTTCTCTTAAAGCTTCTTCGCCAGAGCTTCCAGAACACATCAAATGAACCTCCTCTTTTCTGTTTAATAACTCCTTCAGCAAATAAACAAGCCTTACATGGTTTGCATCAGTATTCGTTATAACCAGATATTTCATTAAATATAGAGCTTAGAAAAACAATTAAAATACTTTCTTTTTTCCCAATCGTAACATTAAAAAGGTTTTCCTACTCCATAGAGATGTGGCAAAGATATTAATAACGGGGTGTGAGGGTACATTAGGCAGACCTTTAAGGCAGGAATTGATTAAAAGAGGTCATGATGTATGGGGAGTAGACTTGCAACATGCTCACCATCAAAACTACACAAGAGCTGATATATCTAACTTTAGGCAGTTAGCGCATGTTTTTAAAAATAAAAAATTTGATTATGTGTATCATTTAGCCGCAGAATTTGGTAGGATTAATGGGGAAGAATACTATGACACATTATGGAAAACTAATGTAGTCGGAACAAGGAACGTCATAGAGTTACAAAAAGACCATAATTTCAAGCTTATCTTCGCAAGCTCCTCAGAAATATATGGAGAATCTCAATATTTCCCAGAAATGCATGAGGATATTCCAAAAAAATACCCCATAGTCCAGCATAATGATTATGCCATCACAAAATGGGTAAATGAAATGCAGATTATGAATTCTGAAAAGCGCCATAACTTAGAAACAATGAGATTGAGATTCTTCAATGCTTATGGTCCGGGAGAGCGTTATCACAACTACCGAAGTGTTGTTTGTCTATTCTGTTACAAGGCATTGCACAAATTGCCTTATCAAGTTTACAAAGGTTACAACAGGGTTTTCATGTACATAGATGATTTCATTCCAACTTTATCTAATGTAGCTGATAAATTTAAAGCAGGCGAAGTTATCAACATAGGAGGAACAGAATATAAGAGTGTTGAGGAAATGAGCAATCTTATCTTAAACTACCTAGGAATAGATGATTCTCTTATAGACTACTTACCTGAAGACAAGCACAATGTAGTAAATAAAAAACCGAATATAGAAAAGGCAAGAGCTCTTTTAGGTCATAATCCAACAATAACATTAGACGAGGGAATTCCATGGACCTTAGAGTGGATGAAGGACTTTTACAAGGACACGATAAAGGTTAAATAACTTCCTAACTTACCCTTCTTATGAAGATTATAAGTGTAGTGGGTACTCGACCCAATTTTGTTAAAATAGCTTCTTTTATCAAAGAGACATCTAAGCATAAAGACATTCAAAACATCCTAGTTCACACAGGCCAGCATTATGATGAAAAAATGTCCAATTCTTTCTTCAGAGAGTTATCTATACCTCAACCAGACATTAACCTTGGAATAGGCTCAGGATCTCACGCAGAACAAACTGCAAAAATAATGATAGAATTTGAAAAAGTTCTTTTAAAAGAGGTTCCAGACCTAGTCATAGTGGTTGGTGATGTTAACTCCGCATTGGCATGTGCTTTAACAGCTTCTAAACTCAATATAAAAATAGCACATATAGAAGCAGGATTAAGGAGTCTTGACAGGTCCATGCCAGAGGAAACAAATAGGGTTATAGTAGACCAAATCTCAGATTATTTATTCATAACAGAAAGAGACGCGGAAAAAAATTTGTTAAATGAGAGTATTAACTCCAGTAAAATCTTTTTTGTTGGTAATTTAATGATAGACACATTGTTAATGCATAAGGAAAAAGCATCTAAAATTAAGCAAATAGCTTCAGGGGACTATGCAGTTTTAACTTTACATAGGCCATCTAATGTGGATAATAAGGAGAGTTTGTCAAATCTGCTTGGTATAATTAGGAGCATTCAATCAAGAACAAAGATATTATGGCCAATCCACCCAAGAACTAAGAAAAAAGTAGAGTCTTTCAACTTTAATTTAAAAGAGATGGAAAACTTAACAATAGTTGAGCCTTTAGGATATTTAGAGTTTATGAATGCCGTCATGAATTCTAAGTTTGTGCTAACAGATTCAGGAGGAATACAAGAAGAAACGACTGTTCTAAACATCCCATGCATAACCTTAAGAGAAAACACAGAAAGACCAATAACTTGTACAAGAGGAACAAATTATCTCACCGGAATAAACAAAAAAGTAATTCTTGGCATAGTAAATGAGATTATCAAAGGAAATGCAAAAGAATACCAAGGAATAGATTTATGGGACGGTAAAGCCGCAGAAAGGATTGTCTCTATCTTGAAAAATGAATTCTGAAAAAATAAAAAATTGGCATTGCTATTTAATTTTATTAGCTCTGGCTATCATTATTTCATATAAAATCTTCAGGCCAGGATTCATGTTATTCTTAGATAATCCAACTCATTTGTCAATGTACAAATATTACATAGAAGAAATTATTCTTAAACATCATTACATTTATGGGTTTAATCCTAGTGATTTTGCAGGCATGCCAATAGGGTCAATTTATTCTCAAATAGGCTTCTGGCTTTTAACAATAATGAATTTGATGCTTAAAATCCCCCTAGAAATCTCATACAAAATTTTAGTATTCTCAGCTTACCTAACACCAGCATTATTGCTTTACTTCATATGCTCAAAATACTTTGACAAAATTCCTTCTTTAATAGTCTGCTTACTTTACTTGATAATCTGGAAAGATGTAATATTAACGATTTTCGGGGGGATGTGGACTTATTATTTTGGAATCTCTTTTCTTTTGGTATTCACTCACTTTTTGATAAAGTTTTATACAAAACCTTCTATACAATATGTTTTAAAACTATCAGTATTATTATCATTAATAATTTTTTCTCACCCCTTTGCAACCTTCGCAGCTCTTTGCCTAATGGGATCATTTTTCTTAACGAATTTGATAATAAGAAAAGCTTGTATAAAAAAAACAACAGTAGGTTTAATAGTAATCTTTATCTTGGCATTCTTAACAACCGCAATTTATACATTACCTCTGGCAATAGACTTAAGCAGCTGGCTAAGAAGTTATGCTTGGGGACTAGGAGTAAACTATTTTCAGGTGTTATACAGGTTAATACTGCCTTTAGCTTTTGCAGTTCCTCAAAACCTCATGCTAGCAGATTTGATTAACCCTATCACAAACCAAAACTATTCATTATTCCTAAAAAATGCATGGCAATTCTTTGTTACTTCATTCCCTCAATTAATAATTCTTTTATGCTCAATTCTAGGAATAAAAAGTTACATAAACAACAGGAAAGAATGTTCAGAAAAAATGTTCTTCCTCACAGTTATAGGAATATTTTTTATATCTTCATTTATAGTTTCAAGCGGGTTCTGGCATTTACATGAGTTTTTGCATAATCTCCCAATATTAAGTGGTTTAATCAGTCATAGATTCCAGATCTACACGGAAATGGGTATGCTTATTTTCGCAGCATATGGCATTACAGAATTATGGAGAAAAAGAGTTTTCAAAGTAAATAACTTTTTCTATAAAAGAAGAAATATCTTAGCAATAATAGCTGTTTTATTTATATTAATAAACTTTAGCTCATATTACCCTCAAGATAAGATAGTAAAAACTTCAGAAAGCTCAATAGTTTTCAAAGAAGAAGTTTTGCCTTTATGGAACTGGATAAACAATAATGTAAACGGTAAAGAAACAAGAGTATTATACCAATCATTCTGGAAAAACACAGACCCGGAATATGGCAGTGATAGCATTCATGCAATGTCTGTTCACTACACAAATGTTAATTACATTGGAGGTTGGACTGGAGGAACTCCAAACCCCACTGAATTCACTTTAACCTCCACTAAAGGCAGTAGGTTCCTAGGAAAAACAATAGAAACAATATCAGATAAAGAAGTAGTTGAAAGATTAAAAATACTTAATACAAAGTATGTTGTAACAATAGAGCCTAAATTAAAAAATAAGCTAAAGTCATCAAAAAACTTTGAAAAAGAGTATTCTGTAGGCAGGTTTGATGTATACTCATTAAAGGATTACGCCCCAGAATGGTTTGAACTCAAGTATAAAACAGAATATACCATAAATGCATTTGAAAGTCAAAAAATAGATATTGATATAAAAAATACTCAAAAGGATAACAAAGTTCTGATAAAAGTAGCAAACAATCCTTATTGGCATGCTTATATTGGCAATGAAGAAGTAGAAATAAAAGACAATGGTCTTGGATTAATGGAATTAGATTTGCAAAAAACAGGAAATCTAAATCTCATCTTAATTTACGACCCAGTAAAAAAAGCTTATCTCCTGCTTACCCTCGTAGGAATAATGCTTCTTATTGTCCTATCAATCCACGTTCTAATCCGCAGAAACAAACCTATTTAAAACGTTTTTATATAAAAAAGGCATGGAAGAATCCAGTTATTTAAAAAAAATATTTTCAGGTGCAGTAATAATCCTCATAGGAACATTTATCTCAAAATTTCTTTCTTACGGATATAGGGTTCTGGTAGGAAGGATAGGAACTGAAGAATACGGGTTGCTATCTTTAGGCTTAGCAATATCGGGAAGCTTAATCGTCATCTCCACTTTAGGTCTCAATATAGGTGTACAAAGATATGTTTCATACTACAGGGGTAAATTAGATGATGCAAGAATCAAGGGAATTATCACCTCTTCATTAAAAATATTATTGCCTCTAAGCTTGTCATTTGGCTTAATACTTTTTATCCTATCAGACATAATTTCTATACAATTCTTCCATAATACAGATCTTTCGCCCATATTAAGGATATTAGCAATTTCAATTCCATTAACTGTGATGGGAGATATTTTCCTAAACACAGTTAGGGCATTCCAAAAAGTTAAGTATGAAGTTTTCACAAAAAACTTAGGAGAAAACTTCTTCAAGTTGTTGTTCACATTTATTTTCATTTATTTAGGTCTAGGAGTGATAGGTGCGAGTATAGCATATGTTATCGCAGTATTCTTCACATTTATAGCAACTTTATACATAGTAGAAAAAAAAATATTCCCAATATTCAAAACGAAAGTAAAATCAATAAAGTCAAACAAAGAACTGTTATTTTACTCAATACCTTTAGTGCTTAACACATTTGTCTTTCTTGTGATACTATGGACAGATACTATAATGATAGGCTACTTTAAGAATGCATCTGAGGTTGGCATTTACAATGCAGCGCTACCAACAGCCCAATTAATGCTCATAATCCCAAATTCTCTAGTTGTCTTGTTCCTCCCAATATTAACTGAGCTATATGCTCAGAAGAAAACAGAAATGTTTGGCTCATTATACAAGGCAGTAACAAAATGGATATTTGGAATCAATTTATCTTTATTAATAATACTTGCATCATTCCCTAAGGAGATTTTAGGGATATTATTTGGAAATGAGTACACAGTGGGCTCAGAAGTGTTGGTAATAGTTTCAGTTTGCTATTTCATCTTCTACTTGTTTTTAACATCCAACAGGATTCTTTTAGCATTAGAAAAAACAAAAACAGTGTTTTATATTACACTTGGAGGAGCTTTAACTAATGTGGTTCTTAACCTCTTCTTTATTCCAAGCTATGGGATAAACGGAGCTGCTATCGCAACTGGAATATCACTGCTAATAATGGCTTTACTCCTTTTAGTCTCAGCCTACAAAATAACTAAAGTAATACCCTTTAAGTACAATTACCTAAAAATAGTATCTGCAGCAGTAATCTCTTTTTTTATTATAAAATGGCTTAAGAAATTTTTTATTCCAAGTTCGATAATAAGCTTAATTATGGTTTCTTTAATATCATTACTAATCTATTTTGTGATATTGCTAATCTTCAAATCATTCGAAAAAGAAGATAAGGAAATGATAAAATCACTAAAACCAAAGTTCTTGCAGTAGGAATATAAACTTTGTGAATATAAAAAGAATATGGAAAAAGAAGTATATGAAAAAATTTGGGAAAGAAAAAAACTAAAAGAAGTAGACTATAATAAAAAAGGCACAAGAGCCTACGAAGTTTCTTGTTTAATCAAAGATTGTGATAAAATATTAGACGTTGGTTGCGGAGATGGAGCTTTATACACCCTAATAAAAAGTAAATGTAAAAATTATTATGGTCTTGATATATCAAAAACAGCTCTCTCTCAGATAAAAGACAAGAAAGTAAATGTAAGAATTGTAAACCTCAATGAGCAAAAAATCCCATTTCAGGATAACTTCTTTGATTATGTTGTATGTTTAGATGTCATAGAACACATATTTGACCCAGTTAAACTAGTAGAAGAGCTTTTCAGGGTAACAAAAAAAGAAGGCTTTGTAATCCTCTCAACACCAAACATAAGGTACTACAAGCACATATTAAATCTAATTTTTGGCAGATTCCCTAAAACATCAGGAGATCCAGAGCATTATGATGGTGGTCATTTGCACTATTTTACCTACAAGGATATTACTGGTTTATGCTCTCAAAAATCAAGCAAAATCAAAAAAGAAGGCATAAACACGAAATTTATGATAGAATTCTTTTCCAGTGGAATCCTAATAAAGGCAAAAAAGGCATAGGATACTAATGCGGATTATAACTAATTAGTAGCTACAAAACGAAAGATTTAAAAACCCAACATTCTTACTTAAATTATGACAAATCCACAACCATTAAGAATTAAGGAAGGAAGAACAGAATTAACTACTTTTCATAATA
>Ga0209541_10008847_pt1 | contig 16478 bp, 24 predicted proteins | sample RifCSPlowO2_01_FD_184027 | JGI IMG/M metagenome (GOLD analysis project Ga0209541, IMG submission 184027) | Groundwater microbial communities from Rifle, Colorado - Rifle CSP2_plank lowO2_0.1 (SPAdes) (version 2) | ecosystem: Environmental > Aquatic > Deep subsurface > Groundwater | place...
ACGGGCTATCCGGGATTTCTTTTCACCCTGCTTATGCAGTGTTTGAATCGTAATTTGTTGGTACATAGTTAACATAGATCTTGATATTCACCTCCCAACCGGTGGCTCTTACCAAGATCTATAGTTGCACAAAATTAAATTATAACTATGCACATATTAATATTATATTTAACAAAAATGTTAAGCCCATATGATTTAGGAGATTTTTTAGTGGCGGAAAACTGTTTTAAGATCAAAGTCGATGATCTGTTAAAGAAAGCTCAAGAAGGGCTGAAAATAAGGCTCCTGGAGGCTCACGCTGAGGCTTTAGGGGTAGAAGTTCGTTTTACTACCTCTAAAACTAAATTCCATGGTGAAAGAATCTGGTTTCTTTGTCCTAATTGTGGAAGGAGAATTGGAACAATTTACAAACATCCTACAGCGGAAATATTCGGCTGCAGGATTTGCTTAAACCTAAAATATAAAAAACAGAGATTTAAAGGGATGATTGAGTCCAGTGTTTGACTTTGCTTTTTTATCTACTATGATGCAAAATTGGAATAACTTATGGATACATCTTTTGATGAGCTTAAAACTATTACTGACTCTATATATATTCAGGAAATCCCCAAGGTGATTTTCATCAACAGATTGTTAATATTTTAAACAATTATGGGATTAGACTTAGACAGGATGATGGAGTAAACCCGGAGATTACTATATCACACCCAACTGCAAGACGAGGGACAATGGTGGTAGGGCTTCGATATACCAAAAATGATGGGACTAAAACAGAAGATCATTTTGTATTTCAACCTGGTCAAGCCATCGAAAAACACTACGGTAAAAATTTAGAGGAGTTACTCCCTGAATACAAAGGAGTGCATAAGTTACAAAGGTGAACAAAGATGGTTAACTGGCCTGATTTTTTTAACGATCCAATTTTTAATCCTCTTATTAGCTTTTTAACAGTTGTAATTCTTGCTTGGACAGCTATAGAAGCATTTAGAGGAAGACGAGCCACAGCAAAGAGTAATGAGCTATCCTTGTTGCCTGTGTTAGGTATTTATTTTAAGGGGAACAGCATGCGTGACAGAATAATTCGAATCAGAAATGTAGGAAATGGGCCGGCTTACTCAATTAAGATCGATAATTACTATTTGATCTTAGATGATATCCAAAAAATGTGGAAAATGACTCTCAGGGTAGGCGGAACTAATCTTTTAGTTCCAGATGAGGAGAGAGATTTAGAAATTAAAACCTGGTCAAATAATAAGGAAGTTGAAAATAAAGATTTTATGATTTTTGCCTTAGATCCGGAGGGGACTGATAAAATAAAGCGGATCTCAATTCCGATATTCTTTAGGAATGCTTTGGGGGATAATTATTACACAGTGGTTGAAATGGGATTTGGAGGGGTTGAGGTTAAAAAAGCTCCATCAAGATTAGGTTTATCCGATCATATACGACTTAAAACCGCCTCTCTATTGACTACCATTCAAATAAAATGGATTAAATTTACTTGGCAGTTTAAAGAGGCTGGGTTTGGAAGGAGGGAAAAGTTTATTCCCGCTTTCTTTAGAGCAATTTTTAATAAGGTTAGGAATATCTTATAAATATTTTAAACATTATGGATGAAGAAACCCAAAAACTAAAAGAAATCCTTGAGGCATTTTCAAAAGGAGCGACACAGATTGTTTCAGACCCAAAAACTATAAAGCAACTACAGGAGCGTGGGGTACCTATTGAAAGTAGGTTTATTACTTATGAGAAATATGTGGAAGATTTATTTGCAAAAAAGAGAGAAGGAGCAGTAGCCTTACTAAGAAAGCTACCTAAGATTGATGCAAGTATAGCAGATGGGGTTATTGAGAGTATGTACGAAGAAATACGATCAAGTTATGCGTTAAGCATTTTTACATCTACTATTATCAATTCCATTCTTTTGCTTGAATATGCCATGAGGGCAAGACTATATAAGGAAAAATTAAAAAAGAACCCCACTGCTGATTGGAGTAAATTGGAGGATTTAACAATGGGAGCATTAATATGGCAATTATTCAATCAGAAAATAATTACAGAAGAGGAAAAAGCAAAGCTGATGAGCTTTAATAAGCAACTTAGAAACCCCTATTTGCATATTAATATTCATAAACTCTCTAAAGGTGTATTTATTAGTAAATTGCCTTCTATAAATGTTAAAACTCAAGAAGTTATAGAACTTGAAAACGTTGAAGCATCAAAGCACAAATACTTATGGTTTGCAGCGAAAAAATTCTTTGATAAATACCATGTACAATCAGTAATAGATTTTTGTGTGGATTGGACAAATAAACTTTTAGCTAATCCGTGAGCTCTCTAATCATATCAGCGATCTCTTTTACTACCTGATCTGCAAACTCATCCATTTTGGCATAATCTTTCAGAATTATTCTCTTTACGCCCCTTTTTCTAGCCTCTTCATTCCATTTTGGTACACTGGAAATTCCAATGATCTTTTCCGGACCAAATCGCTCAATCTCTAAGGCATGGAATGAGCGACCCAGCTTATCGTCAAAATCCAAGAGAATAATGTCAAAATCCGCCTTAGGATTACTGTTTATATAATCTTGGACTTGTTGGCTATTAGTCAAGATAATTACACTTAGCTCGTTCGGCTGATCTCCCTCGAGCGTATATAGTCTATCCAAAAGCTTAGATAATACTTTTTAAGTTATCTTCTAGAATGAGGATTGCCTTATTGAAATACATAAACTCATATTTTAAATTAGACTTACCTAAATAAGTAGTTTAGAATTAATATACTTAAAAATCCTACCAGAGTAACTACTTCGTCCAGTTGAATACTTGCCCGGAATATCCTACCTACTTGATTTATCAAATAAACTATCACCAATGCCGATAGAAAGTTATCTGGATGATTTATTAGACTGTTGAGCAAAAGGTAGAATAATCCTTCGCTAATACCTGTATAAAAATCGAGTGTCCAATGACCGGGACCGAATATTGGCTTTAGCAGACCAATTATTACGAGTCCTAGAGGTAAAATCCCAATGAAGTTGATTAAAAGGACTATTAATGCCCACTTCCAATCCAATAATAGGAAAGGGGTTATTAAACTAAGTAGCCATGCGAATTGAAAAATTTGATTCATTAAAGCCCTTTATCATGCAGACAAAACTTATATTCCTCCTCATCAGCTTGCACCCACCATTCTTTTGTTGGCACAGATGCTTTATCCTCCTTGTATTCTTCAATTTTTTTCTTATTCTCTGATTCGCAAGACTCTCTTAAAGGCCTTATAAATCTATTTGTTTCGGCATTTTCATAATTATGCTTATTACAATCTTCCAGTATGCCATTTATTCTTAGTTGCTCCTCTGTCATGGCCTGTTTAGCTGGTTCACCAGGAGAAGTCTTTCTTACCCAGGAACAGTCATGTTTAATTTGAGCTGGTCTTATTTCATTCCAGTAGAACCAACTGGATATTAGAAATACAACCAATAGAATTAGTAACATTCTTGTTTTATTTTCTTTAAACATTAGCTTTTGTATTAACTGACTTTTTGTTTCCATCTTTAATTTGTATTACAGCTATTTTTAGACTCTAAATATTCATTGTATTTTTGTTCAAGGTAACTTACTGCGTTTTTGATTTCATCCGCTGTTGATCCTGATGTCCCATCACTTTTGATCCAATTTCCAAATTTATTATCAGCTGGTAGATTTCTTGAATACTCTTGTTGTGCTTGGTCTTTGTAAAAATCTAGGTAACCTTTGATTGATTTATCGGAGGGATTATAAATATGTTTTACCGGCATACCGGATGGTAAACCTTCTGATAGATCATCAGCTTTTTTACACACAGCATCCCTATCAGATTGCTTCTTTGCTTCTTCATTAGACTTTTTTATCTCCTCTAATTCTTTTGAAACCTGTTCAAGTTTAACTTCCGCTTCTGTTTTAACTGGTTTTATTGAAGGTGTGGGTTTAGATAAAGGCTTAGCAGAAGGAGTAGCAGATGCCTCAACCTGTTGTTCAGGAATAGGTGAAGGGGTGGACGTTGCAATAGGCTTTTGGTCTGTGAATACACTGGTAAATGTGATAACTAAAGAAGCAATTACCATTATTATTTTTTGAAACAGATCCTGAAATAAATCCATTGCTTAGCCCAAATATTATCTGTTTGTATGAGTAAAAGTCAAGCTCATACAATGCGTGTACTCCAACAAATTGTTGGAGCCAAGATTCTATTTGTTGAGAATAATGAGTCTATGGCCAAACGTGTACCAAGATCACTTGCTGAGAAAGTGAAGTACTTTAGAAACCAACGCAATCTTTATCAGGTAGAGTTGGCTGATATTGTTGGTGTAAGTACAGGGTATATTGGTGCAATTGAGCAAGGTACAAGAACTCCTTCCTTAAAATTACTCAAAAAAATAGCAAAAGCCCTAAAAGTTTCTCCAAAAGATTTACTTTAAATTTATTTTGGGTGTTGCATTAAAAGATTTTTATTTTCTAAGATACCCTTAGTAAGAATATTAGTATTAAAATGAGTATAAAGAAGATAGAAATATCCATTAAGGATAAGAAAAAGTTTGGTTTAGTTGCTTTTTTAGTTGATCGTCCAGATTTTCTAGATTTGGTTAAACAATCTAGAAATAATCTTAGGATAAAAGACCTCCCTCAGACCTTTATAAAATACCCATTTCCTTATAAAGAAGCGAATAATGTAGTTAATTATTATAAAAAAGGCGTTTGTAGTATTTATGATGTATATAGCTGTTTTAAGGGCATTTGTGAGGTAAAAGGTCTAGCTATTACCGAGTTGGATTATACTTTGGCCTTAGCTTTCGAATATGCAGAAGTTATTACCGAAAGATTAGGGAAAACTAGAATATATCTGCCTGTTGTGTTAGCTTCACTACTTGTTGGATTAGTCACAGAGGCTGATATTTTACCAACAAATACATTTACGCTAGAGAAAGATGGTGCGAATCAACTAGATGATCGATTTATAAGCAATGAGGGTAGTAGTAACGTAATAATTGTTCATAAAGAATCTATTCTTGCAGAGGTTAAGAATGCCTTTAATTACATTAAAAAAGAGCAGTTATTAAACAACCTCCCGGATACTGTAACTAATATTAAAAGAGATAGAGATTGGTACTGGCAGCATGAAGACAGAATGAGCTATGAGGAGATAAGAAAAAATACTAAAAAGGCTAACCAGCCTGCAACTTGGCAGGCTGTGAGGAATGCAATATTTCGATATAAGGCTCATTTAACCTAAACACTTCACTTTATCTTATGTGTTTAATTTTCATCCCGATTATTTGAATTTATGATTCAGCTATCATGGATAAAAATAAAGATTTTTATGAAACTAACTCATTGGTTTTAGCCAGTACCTTAATCTGTCTAGGCTTTTCCCTCAATTCTGTTACTAAGACTCCTGAAAATAAGGCTACATTTCTTTTTCTTCGGACAGACACGTTAAATAATATCCTTACCTCCTTTTGGCAACGCTCTATAAAAGTCGAACCAAACTCCTTTTTTGAAGCTCAAAGATTTCTGAAAAGCAGAATTTATGGAGATTAACTGTGACTAATCCTTTGTTTAAAAAACTAAATGGTTACCAAAAAGCAAATCGAGCAAGATTCAGATTATTTACTGATACTAAGTTTAAGCTGACCGCAGAAGAATTTGTCTTGTATGAGTTTTTAATAGCTATTACAGACTGGGATGAAACACATACGGAAACTTATGGCACCTTTGACTCTACAGATAGAGATATAGCTGAAGTACTACATTGGGAGAGTGGATCCACGGTGAATAGGTGGAGAAATAGGTTAATAATAAAGAATCTAGTTAGAAAACAAAATAACAATAGGTTCTGGGTAGCAGGTTTTGATAAATGGAAGCTAAGAAAAGCTGACTCAAAAAAAGAAGAAAATAATGTATTTTTGCAAAGAGAGGATGCAAAAAAGCACAATAGAGTTGCAGAAATTGACAAGAATCAAGCTCAACACACCGATTATTCTTTAGTTTCTTCTAAGGTTCAGTTTAATAATGCACTAGATGAAAATTTAAATGATAATGAAATATCCCAACTAATTCTCGACATAGAAAACAGTAGTTTAGCTTCAAAATCCGGTGCGGTTCAGAAAGAGTTTTCCTCAGTGGCAATAGATGAACAACTAGCTTTGGCTAAATCTATTTTCGGTGAGGGAACTAAGTGGGCGGAGGAAACATAAAAATGCTTATAGAGAAACAAGCTCTAGAGGAACTTAAGCAGCTTTATCTAAAGCATTATGGTGTTTTATTGACTGATGAACAAGTATTAGAGCTTGGTATAAAGATGGTATCTTTATTTAAAGTAATAGCTAGACCCATACCAGAAGTTGACAATAAAAAGCAGCAGGGTACAAAATGAAAGAAGTGATAGATAAATATATTTTCTACAAAAGAAAGAGTACTGATAGTGAGGATCGCCAGATCCTTAGTTTGGAATCGCAAGATAGGGTTATTCGCGAAAGTATACCTAACTTCAACTCTTTAAACATAATTTCCAATCATCAGGAATCAATGTCCGCTAAGGCTCCCGGAAGGCCTAAATTCAACCAGATGTGTGAGAAGCTGGAATCTGGTGAGGCTCAATACATTATCTGCTGGCAGTTAAACCGATTGGCAAGAAATCCGGTGGATGGAGGTCGGGTTATTTGGTTAGTCCAGAACTTCGGAGTAAAGATTATAACTCCCTCAAAAACCTATGACGTAAACGATATTCTCCTTATGTATGTAGAATTTGCAATGAGTAATCAATTCATTAATGATCTTAAAAAGAATAGTGCGAGAGGGGTTGAAGATAAAATCAGAGCTGGTCACGCTCCTATATTAGCCCCCCTAGGATACCTTAACGATATTACTAAAAAGCAGGGGTTAAGAGATATTCTAGTTGATCAAAATACCTTTGCTTTAGTTAGGAAAATGTGGGACTTACTTTTAACCGGACATTACTCACCTCAGAGAATTTGGTTTATAGCCACTAATGAATGGGGATTAAGGCATAGGGAGGGTAAACCCTTCTCAAGATCAAAAATTTATGAGCTTTTTACAAACATCTTTTATACAGGTAAGTATTATGTCTATGCCGGAGTGACTCACGATAATGGAGTACACCAGCCTATGATTTCCTTAGAGGAATATGATCGAGCACAAAAGATACTCGGCAGGAAAGGTAAGCCAAGAATGCTTGGACACCAGTTTGCCTTTACTAAATTAATAAAGTGTGTTTGTGGATCCGGTATCACTGCACACGAGAGATTTAGAAAGGTTTGTCCGGAATGTCATTATAAGTATAACGCCCAAAAGAACGAGATCTGCCCTAAATGTAAGGCTACAGCCCCCGAAAATACATGGTATAGGTGTTATTATCACTGTTCCAAAAAGTACAACCCAAGCTGCAAACAGCCATATGCAGATGAAGAAACTGTTTTAGAGCAATTTGATAAGATTTTAAGTGAATTAACCATTCCACAAGATTTTATTAACTGGACACTCCAAAGACTACGGGAGCAACACCAGCAAGAGAGCCAAAATAGGACATCCATCAACAGTCATCTGCAAGTAAGCCTGAACGCTATTACCAGTAGGTTAGATAATCTTTTGACCAAATACTTAGGTAATGAAAATAGAGATGGTGAGCTTATAAGCGATACTGAATATAAACAACAAAAGACTTTACTACAAGAAGACAGAAAACGCTTAGAGAAAGAGTTACAGGGTATAGGAATAAGCCAGGATAACTGGTTAGATACGGCCGAGAAAGCATTTAATTTTGCAGCTCATGCTAGATATTGGTTAGAAAAAGGAACGCTAGAGGAAAAGAGAACCATAGCCGCTGCTTTTGGTTTGAACCTGACTTTAGAGAATAGATTATTCCGTTATGACTTGCTAAACCCTTTTGAGAGGATCAAAGAGGCTGCGGATAAGATGAAAGATGAAGCACAAAAGGTTAGCCCCCAGAAAAGGACTGTTATAGCAGCCCAATCGTACTACTTTGACTCTCAAAATCCCTTCTGGGGTGGCTGACGGGAGTTGAACCCGCAACATTCTGTTCCACAAACAGACGCTCTACCGCTGAGCTACAGCCACCAAGTGATGATATTCTACCAAGATATGAATTATTTCTCCAGTTAGAAAGGATGTTTAAATAGATCAGCCATGCTTATACCACTAGTTCTACCTTGAATAATTAGGATTCTACTTAAATAGCGATGCATCTGCCAATCACCTTGAGCAGTAGCCATTTCTATCTCCCATATTCTTACAGGTGGTTCACTCTGTAAATAAACATTATCTGCATCAAAAGCAAATTCTGCTGCCCTTACTAAAGAAGAAGGCACTCTAGGTATTTTAAGACTTCCAGAAGGTTTAATATACAAAGGGACTTCGTAGTATCCAGCTGTTGGTTTTTCTGGTACCCACAGTAAGTCAGCATCACCAAACCTTAAATAATGACCTCGTTCACCATAACCATTCATGTAATCATCTGTTCTAGTATACCATGACCTTACTGTATCACCCCAAGCGGCTTTGGCTTCGCTGTGAATTTCTCCATCAGGAATTATAATCCTATTTCCATTTCGTTTTGGTAGATCTGCACCTTGTAGTTCCCTAATGTCAACATATTGGTCTCTTACAAGCCTATATACATGTAATAATGGGCCCGACAACAATTGTACTTGCTGATTTCTAGTTAAACCATTAAAACCTGGTTCATCAGAGTCATCTGTATTACCTACTCGTATCCCGATACCTAGCGGACCCTTTTCTATCGCATCTACCAAAGCCATTAATCTATATTGTTACTCTATATTGTTACTATAAATACCTATTTTTGTCAAACCCACTAAAAAAGCCCTCTTGCAAGGACTTTCTTAGAGAACCTGTCTGTTTCAGTTTTTAAGGCTGAAAAATCATTTCTTGCGATTTGACTTTTTAACAGGTTTATACACTATAAACCTATATCTACCTTCTGTCAACTATGATCAAATGGATCATATCCCATCAACAGACTTAAGAGGTAGTCTTTGTAATCCTTTCGCTGAAATTCCACCCTTTGAATGAATCATTACAAAAAATGCATAGAACCATAGCTTTAAGGGAGTAGTAGAATTATGTTTTTAAAAATTCTCCTAAAGTAAAACTCTTACCCATAACTTGTATAACTATACTGATAGTATATATCACTAAAGTGATAGTTGTCAAGAGGCAAAATATCAATATATTGATATCAAAACGAGCTTAAAATGGTAATATCAAATTAAATTCATGATATACTACTTCCATAAATATGGACATTAAAAAAGATCTAGTGGAATTTGGTAAAAAATTAAAGGAAATTAGAGTAAAAAGAGATATGACTCAGGCAGAAGTTGCTACAAAAGCTGGTATTACAATTAATTACTATGCCAGGATCGAAAGAGGAGAAGAAAATCCATCCTTTGAAGTGATTAAAGGATTAACTTATGCATTAAAAATTAGATCCTCTGAGCTCTTACCATTCTAAGTGAGTGAGTGAGGTAGTTGACAAATACCCTATAACATGGTAATCTTCTGATTATTATGATTGAACGAGCGTTTGAAGAAGCAAGATTACATAGGGAAAATAAAGAATTACATAGGGAAAATAAAGACTCAATTATAAAATTCGCAATTGATCAGGCTGTAGCCAGAAGACCCCAAACAGCAGCAGAATCTCTTTATTTTATCCCTGAAGGAGTTGGAGTTAGAAGCTCTTTAGATATTGGTGGAAAACCAGTAGATCAACTAGAAGCTGATACTAAAAGCGTAAGAACTTTAAGCGGATATGCCCTAGATATGATGCATAATCCAAAATTCACTACTCTTGAAGAAGTCACACCTCAAGAATTAATAAAATTGAGAGTTCAAGATTTAGGTTTAACTGGTACACCTACAACTACAGAAGTTTTTGAAAGAGCCACACATTCTAGAATAGGAAATACGGCTTTAGAACTTTGTAGAGCAGAAGTTGGTCCACATCAAGCAATAGCAGATACAAAACAACCTTTAAATGACTGGTATTATATAGCTCACAAACCAATTACCGACCGTGACGGCGATCCGAGCGTGTTCGGACTGGAGCGCAATGCTGGCGGGTTGTGGTTGGACGGCCGTTGGGCTAAGCCTGACTACGGGTGGCGTCCTGGGGATCGGTTAGTGTTCGCTCTCCGCAATATTGAATCTGTCAAAGCTTAATTTCTTTGGTTCTTAATTCTTAAGGTTTAAATCTTTGAAACTTTGATTCTTTGTTTTGTATTTCCCGCGTAGCGGTCGATACAAATTTTTAAAGTAGGTTTTTAAGTTCCTCAACAGAAATATTCGCAGATTTTAAAATACTCATAACTGTTTTTCTTTTAATAGTTCTATTGTGATAAGCAATTGTTGCTCTTAAGGTTTTATCAGGATTATATAAAATGTAGTGGCTGCCGCTTACGTGATCTATAACAAAACCTTTCCTTTTGAGTGCTTTTATTAACTCTTTTGGTTTTACAACAGGAGGTTTTGACATTAAGGAGTTGGATAAGCAATATCTACCGTACTCATAACACTTGGAGCACTTTCGACAGGTACTTCTTCTCCGTGTTTCTGCAAGCTCGCAATATAGCCTGAAATAGCATCTTTTACCATCTCCATCGCTTCTTCAAATGTATCTCCCTCTGTAACACAACCAGGTAAAGCTGGTACAGAAACTACATAGCCTCCTTCTTCAGCAGGTTCAAAGATAACAGTATATTTGAGGATTTTCTTAGATAATTTCTCTTTCATATCTTCAATTATATCACTTTTTGGTGATAGACTTATACTAGATAGATTGTATTGAAAGGTTAAGGCTTTTCAAGATCTTTCTGGCAGTTATAAATCGAGAACGAGATAGAGGTTACGACTTCTCTCGGAGTGATTTATAAATTGTCTTAAAAAAAGAATTACTTGGTGTGATGTGCTTGTTGGATTAATCCACAAATAAAATACAGCCATACATCTTTTAAAATAAATTATGTAGGCAGTGATTGTAGGTGGCATATCATACATTACCGACCGTAACGGCAATCCGAACGTGTTCAAACTGGAACGCAATGCTAACGGGCTGTGGTTGAACGACAATTGGGCTAAACCTGACAACAGGTGGAATCCTGAGAATCAGTTAGTGTTCGCTCTCCGAAAGTACTATCTTTTCCCCGCTTTTAGACGAAGTCGTAAGCTTTGCTTATTAAGCGGGGTTTTTTGTGGATTATCTAAACTTTTCTTCCATCCCCAAAGCATTTTACCTATTTCATCCATCTTAGTAGCAATATTTTCATACTGTTTATTAGAAATAAACTTTCCTTCCCAAGCAGTTGATACTAGAAATTTAATTATATCTACTGTAAAAATACACTCAGATAATTTTTCTGCCTTTTTATCTTTTTCACTAAAATACGAAGTGTACGAGAGTTCCAAAAGATTAAGAAACTTGTCTTCTATTCTTGCCCCAAGGGTGAAACGAGCAGTTTTTGGAATATGAGGAACAATACCCATCCAGACCAAATAGCCCTCTTTAACTCGATTGAGGATCGAGGCGTTATCAAGAGAGAGAGAGAGAGAGAGAGTTAGGAACCCCAGCCATAATACGTTTGATTCTACCACTTCCTTAGAAAATTTGCTGCTCTCCTGGCAAGAATTCTTAAGGGGTAAAAGAAAACGAAAAGATATAAGCAGATTTTCAATTAAAGTTATGGATAATATTCTTGCTCTTCATAATGATCTAGCCTCAAGAACATATAAACATGGTTTTTATCATGCTTTTAAGATAAATGACCCAAAGCCCAGGGATATTCATAAAGCCAGTGTTTCAGCCAACAATACTAAGACTTGTTGGGTACTAAAATGTGATATTAAAAAATTCTTCGCCAATATTGACCATCAAGTTTTAAAAGGCATTTTATGGAAATATATTGAGGAGGAAGATATTTTGTGGCTTTTAGGACAAGTTATTGATAGTTTCTGTGCAGGAGGCCAGAACGGGGTTGGTTTACCACTTGGAAATGTTACCAGCCAGCTGCTTATTAATGTCTACATGAATCAATTCGACCAGTTTATGAAAAGAGAACTAAAAGTTAAATATTACATACGATATTGTGATGATTTCGTAGTTTTACATAGAAATAAATCTTATCTAAACAGTTTTATTCCTAAAATATGTGTTCAAGGGATAAATGCCGATCAAATGGATCAAAATATACCAATTTAATGTGACCAAGGCAAAAGCTTCCAAAACTGTGCTGGATGAAGTAATGCGGGAAATAAAGCTGGCTGGAGTGAACCAAAATCTAATATATTTACCCCTGGTTGAACAGCTTGGTGAATTGTTTTTGGATGATAATATGGTTTTTCCAAAGTAAAATCAAAACCATAATCCGGCAGTAAATACCTGGCCTCCAATTCTTGAGATTTCCCGTCTGCATAAAGATTAACCTTTTGTTCAGAATCTCCTACAGCACCTGATACTTTTAAGATATACTCACCGGCTGCAGAATCTTTCCATTTTAGTTTAGTTAGGATTTGCAAAATTACAGGCTCTTTAACTTCTGTGGTAAACTCCAAAGGCTTGGAATCAAATTGAGATTGCCCATTAAAAAGATTAAGCTTAATTTTAAATATACCTTGATTTGGGGCTTTAAACCTAAATCGAAAAGTATAATCCTGATTAGGCTCAACATTCTGGTCTACTGAAACAGGCTCAATATTCAGGTGATTTCCCTCAAAAGGGACTAACTTAACATTCTTATCCCAAATTGATTGGCCTTTATTTGTAAAAGTTAAAGATATTTGATAGTTTTGACCGGACACAATTGATGAATAAATTTCTCCTTTTGTTAGTTTGCCTAAATTATCTTGGACAGGTTTTCCTAATATTTTTGGCAAATTTAAGATAGCCTGGAATTGAGGATAAAAGTCTGGGGAAGTTGTTTTAAAAGAAAAATGATCAAAAGGGGTTTCCTGGTAACTTAACAAAAAAGGAGTAACTGCTACAATTTGCGGATGGTTCCAGGCAGATAAAAAAGCAGTAGTATAGTAGTTTGATACAGCATCAGCTTTAGGCAGTCTGACATCATAAACTATGCCTTCTGCATGTTTCCAGCCTGTTTCTGTTATAAATACTGGCAGAGCTTTATTAACTCCCATGCTTCTCAGTAAAGACAACTCCCAAAGGTAGGTCCTGACAGTGCCTTTGCCAGAAGCATCAGGTGAACCAACAAAATCAGGGTTTGGATAAGAATGGGATACCCAACCATCTAATTTTTCAAATATGCCAGGAACCTCTTCATTCATTTGCTGCAAAAAGGAAGATTCTTCCTGGTAATTAGGGAGTTCTTGGGGAGTAGAAGCATCAAAGCCTGCATTGAGTACAAAAAAATCACTATTCTTAGATTTAAGCGCTGTAATAGTCTGGTCTAAGATTTTTGCGTAAGAGCGAGCGTCAACATAATTTCCCCATTCTTGTGCATGGTTTGGTTCATTATAGATAATTACATATCTATTTTTGGTTGGCCAATTTAAAGAATCTAAAAAATCGGCCCAGACTGAAGCTTCCCCAATATCCGGTATTTTCCAGGTATTTCCATCAGGAAAAGTAGCCAGTCTGATTAGGGGAATCAGGTGTCTTCTGCGAAGATCATTAAAAAAAGTTTGCCACTTATCTTTATTTTTGTCTCTACCCTCTATTAAAACTGTAATATATCCGAAGTCACCACCTGTGGAATTAACTAAAGATGCAGCAGGGGAGGATTCATCAGGAGTGGCCTGGATAATATGAATTCCAAATCTATTATTAGGAACAGATAGGGGATCTACAACAGCATATGTAGTTGAAGTAAGAAGTAAAAAGTTAAAAGTACAAAAGATAAAGAAAAATTTTAGCCGGAACATAGATATCATATTTTAACACTTACTTACTAAATTCTATCTTGACTTCGGGTAATTTTTGGATGTATTGTGGAGTAGTGAGATATCAAGTAGACCAATCAGGAAAAATAGAACAAACCGAAAAAATAACAGTACTTGCTGCTATTAATGGAGATATTAAAGTAGTAATACTTCCTGCTAAAGAAAAGAGAAGATTTAAGGATATATCCAAATTAGCTATAAAAATAGCCGGTGGGTACTTAAACTCTACGACTTTACGAGAGAATCGGTACTCAGTCCCGGCTAGTAAACATACATTATCAAAATTCAACAAAATAATCAAATGGAGATTTTACTCTGCAAAGATATGATATTATTAACTTAATGAAAGTTATAGTGACAGGAGGAGCTGGATTTTTGGGCTCACACTTAGTAGATAAATTAATCGGACGGGGAGACGCAGTTTTGGCAATTGATAATCTTTTAACAGGGGACTTAAAAAATCTTGAACATCTTAAAAATAACCCAAATTTTAGCTTTATTAATCAGGATGTTTCTAAATTTTTTGAGATTGATTTTGCAGCAGATGAAGTCTTTCACTTAGCCTCACCTGCTTCTCCTAATCTTCATAATCCAAAATCTTATCACGGCCTGCCTTTTGAGACCATGATGGTTAATAGTATGGGAACCTGGTTAATGGTCCAAATAGCTTTACAAAGGGGGGCAAAGTTTTTGTTTGCCTCAACCTCAGAAGTATATGGTGATCCGCTGGAGCATCCTCAAAAAGAGAGCTATAGAGGGAATGTCTCAACAACTGGACCAAGATCTGTTTATGATGAATCTAAGAGATTTGGGGAAACTATTATCTCAGCTTTTGTTAAATCTAAAGAGTTGGATGGCAGAATTGTCAGGATTTTTAATACTTATGGACCAAGAATGGCTTTGAATGATGGACGTTTGGTTATAGAATTTATTCAAGCTGCGTTGAAAAATAAATCCTTCCCTGTTTTTGGCGATGGCAAACAAACCAGGTCATTTTGTTTTGTGTCTGATTTAATAGAGGGGATAATACTTGCTATGGAAAAAGGGGAGAAGGGTGAAGTGTACAACCTAGGTAATCCTGATGAATGTACTGTTTTAGAATTCGCTCAAAAAGTTAAGGATTTAACTAATGCTACTTCTGAACCAGAGTTTGTAGAAAAATTGCCGGAAGATGATCCATTGCAAAGATGCCCTGATATTAGTAAAGCTAAGGAAAAACTAGGCTGGGAGCCAAAAGTTAACTTAGAAGAAGGATTAAAAAGGCTTATTGCACAACTTGTGCCTTTGGCACAGTAGTATGCCTGGAGGGATTCGAACCCCCGACCTTGACGTTAGAACCGTCCTGCTCTATCCACTGAGCTACAGGCACATACCCTAATTCTACCAAAAAAACACCTTGACATCTATGTTTAAGCTCTGGTACAGTAAGTTCTGTGACTACCACTGCTAGATTAAACCTTCCTAAAACAATTGCCATATTAATTTTTATTGCAGCTGCTGCTACATTGCTTCACCCGGCTTTTGCGCAAGATGCTACTACTGGTGCTACCACCAAAAAACAAATCTTGCAACAAAGAATAGATACCAGGAAGACCAATGTAGACAATAGAATTACCGCTATAAAAGACAAAATGGCCTCCAGAGAAGCTGTATTAAAAGCTAAACTGGATGCTTTTAAGGATAGAAGAAAAGCAGAAATAGCAAACAGGGTTAATACTAATTTAAACAAAATTAATCAAAACCAAACCGGTCAAATGAAGAAGCATCTGGATCTGATGACTTCTCTTTTGGACAAATTAGAAGCCAGGGTAAATACAGCTTCGAGAGATATCAAGGATCCAACTGCTGTTAGATCAGCCATTACCTCTGCCAGAGCCACTATTGCTACTACATCTGCCACAGTAGTAGCACAATCCCAAAAAGACTATATTATTGCGGTAACCTCAGAATCCAAAGTCAGGGCTGATGCTCAAACTATGAGGGATCAACTTAAAACAGATATACAAGCTGTCAGAAAACTAGTCATTGATGCAAAACAATCAGTATCAAGCGCTGTAAGAGTTGCACAGTCAGGTAAATTAAAGGAGGGCACAACAAGTGGACAACAATAAACAACCTCAGTCTCCACAACCAACACCTTCAGTTATTCAGCCGCCTGTTGAAAAAGAAGGTACGAATATGGTTATGTGGTTTATAATTGGACTGGTCGTGGTTGGTATAGTAGTATTTGGAATTTATGGGTATTTAGGAAAACAACAAACTTCCAGTCAGTCTGCTCCGCAAGGCAGTAACCAGCCGGCCACTACCTCTGAGAATTTTGATAAAGATCTTAACTCAATAGATGTTCAGGCCTCTGATTCTTCAGATTTTACCTCAGTTGATTTCTCAAGCAGTCCCTTTAAAATAACCGCAGGAAACAAAACTTACGAGGGAAAATCTGTGATTATCGCAACCGGAGCAGATACAAAATGGCTGGGCGTTTCGGG
>Ga0209541_10008852_pt1 | contig 16470 bp, 15 predicted proteins | sample RifCSPlowO2_01_FD_184027 | JGI IMG/M metagenome (GOLD analysis project Ga0209541, IMG submission 184027) | Groundwater microbial communities from Rifle, Colorado - Rifle CSP2_plank lowO2_0.1 (SPAdes) (version 2) | ecosystem: Environmental > Aquatic > Deep subsurface > Groundwater | place...
CGTTTCTCGCTTCTTGATTTGCTCTCTTTTGTCAAATTTTTTCCTGCCCTTGGTCAATCCAAATTCAAGCTTTATCTGACCTTTTCTATCATACACTGTCAAGGGCATTAAGGTCAAGCCTTTTTGTTGGGATTTGCCGATCAAATATTGAACTTCTTTTTTCTTCAAAAGCAGTTTTCTCGAATGTTCCGGACTATAGCCTTCGGGAGCGTTTTTGGGCTGGTAGGGAGGGATATGACAGCCGATTAGGAAAAGCTCGCCCTCTTTAAAGACAACGTAAGAGCCGGCCAGGTTTATCCTGCCCGACCTTATTGATTTCACTTCTTGGCCAATCAGAACAATCCCGGCTTCAAACTTTTCCAGGATTTCGTAATCAAAATAGGCCTTCTTATTCTCGGCAAATATTCCCATGCTTTAATTTTAGCAAAATTTAAGGTAAACTTGAAATAATGTTAAGGGAAGAAATAAAAAATTTGGTTGAAAAAGCGGTCAAAACTCTTTATAACCAAGAGACGGCGGTTTCGATTGAACGGCCGGAGAATGCGGATTTTGGTGATTATTCTACGAATGTGGCGATGCTGTTGAAAAAAAATCCGCAGGAAATCGCCGGCGCTATTAAATCCGACATTTTAGAAAAAATAGAAGTAAAAAATGGCTTCATTAACTTTTGGATTAAGCGGGAAAAATTAGAAAAATTATATTCTGGATATCTAAAAAATGGCGTGAAATTTTTCCGAAAAAAACTCAAAAAGCGGGAAATAATTGTTATCGAGTATTCTTCTCCAAACATTGCCAAGCCCTTAGGCATCCACCATCTTCGTTCAACTATTATCGGCCAAGCGTTGGTTAATATTCTGCGGTTTGTCGGCCATAAAGTAATTTCGTTGAGTTTTCCTGGCGACTGGGGAACCCAATTCGGCCTTTTAATAGCGGCTTATAAAAAATGGGGGGATAGGGAAAGATTAAGACAAAATCCCATTTCAGAAATGCTGAATCTTTACGTCCGTTTTTCTCGAGCGGCTAGAGAGGATCCGAAACTTCTTGAAGACGGGCGGAGGGAATTTAAAAAACTAGAGCAAGGCGATGCTGAAAATAAAAAACTCTGGAAATGGTTTTTGGATGAATCGTTGCGTGATTTCGAGCGGGTTTATAAATTTTTAGACGTTAGAATAGAAAACACGATCGGCGAAAGTTTTTACGAGCCAGAACTCAAATCCTTGGTGGAAAATGCTTCTAAAAAAGGCTTGGCCGAAAAAGGCGAAGACGGGGCGATTGTCATTAAAATTCCTGGCAGCGACACGCCGGAAATAATACAAAAAGCGGACGGAGCCACGATATATACAACGAGAGAATTGGCGGCTATTCGTCATCGCATTAAAAAATGGCAGGCGACAAAAATTCTTTATGTGGCGGCTAACCAGCAGACTTTTCATTTGAGTCAGGTTTTCGGCGCGGCTCAAAAATTAGGATTCGCCAAAATCGGACAGTTAGGCCATATAAAGTTTGGCATGATGCTGGGGCCGGGAGGGAAAAAATTCGCCACCAGAGAGGGTCGTTTAATACCAATGGAAGATGTCCTGGTTGAGGCGGTCTCCAGGGCCAAAAGAATCGTTGAAGAGCTGAACCCGTCTTTAAGCGCGTCGGAAAAAGAAAAAATAGCCGAAGAAGTAGGCGTTGGAGCGGTGAAGTTTTATGACCTTTCCCACAACCGCCTGGCTGATATTATTTTTGAATGGGACAGAATGCTGAATTTAAAAGGATTCGCCGCTCCTTATATCCAATATACTTATGCTCGTTTGGTCAGCATTTTGCGGAAAGCCGACTTCAAAAATAAAAATCCAAGAATCATAATAACCAGCCACTTGGAAAAAGAAATTATTTCAGCGATTCTCCGTTTTGATGAAATACTTCAAGTTGTGGCGGAAAATTATTTTCCGAATCAATTGGCGGAATATTTACATGGCCTATCAAACAGCGTCAATCTGTTTTATGAAACCGTGCCCGTTATTAAGGCGAAAGAAAGCAAAGAACGTGAGACGCGCTTGAATATCGTTTTTGGTGCTAAAGAAATTTTAAAAACCGGCCTTAATCTTTTGGGCATTCAAGCTCCCGAAAAAATGTAATAATATAATAAGCGATGAAGCTGAATAATAAATATTTTTTATTGCGGCATGGCGAGTCGCCGATTAATTTAAAAGGGCTGGTTTCCTGCTGGCCGGAGATAATTTACTCTCCTTTAACCAGAAAAGGGGCAAAACAGATCAAGGAGGCCGCAAAAAAGCTGAAAAAAGAGAAAATTGGTTCTATTTTTTCCTCCGACATATTAAGGACAAAACAAACCGCCGAGATTGTTGCCAAGGAGCTGGGGTTGAAAATAAAATTTGATAAACGGCTGAGAGATGTAAAATTGGGTATCCTTAACGGACAGCATATTAAAAAAGCAGGTAAATTTTGGGTCAAAGAAGGAGAAAAGCTTTCACCATCAGAATATTATAAAAGAAGATTTACTGTCGCCCCTCCTGGTGGCGAAAATTATGTTGATATTGAAAAAAGGATGATGAGTTTCTTAGAAGAGGTGGAAAAAAAACATCAAGGGGAAAATGTTTTAGTTGTTGGCCATAAGCGGCCCTTAACTTTGCTGGAAAGAATGGTTTTTGGTTGGAGTCAGGAAAAATTTATTGAAAAAATAGTCCAAGGCAAAGAAATAAAAAACGGAGAAATCCGTAAACTGTAACAATATAATGGATTTAAACTTCCCTAAAATAGAAGGAAAAATATTAAAGTTTTGGAAAGAGAAAAAGATTTTTGAAAAGCTGCGAAAGAAGAATCGGGGTAAAAAACGCTGGTCTTTTTTAGACGGGCCGATCACTGCCAATAATCCTATGGGGGTTCATCATGCGTGGGGGCGAACATATAAAGATTTATTCCAACGGTATAACGCAATGAAGGGGTATGACGAGCGGTTTCAGAACGGTTTTGATTCGCAAGGTCTTTGGGTTGAGGTTGAAGTTGAAAAAGAGCTGGGGTTTAAAACAAAAAAAGATATTGAAGCTTACGGAATAGATAAATTTGTTGAAAAATGCAAAGAGCGTGTTTTGAAATATTCTAAAATTCAAACCGAGCAATCGATTCGTCTTGGCCAGTGGATGGATTGGGATAATTCTTACTATACGATGTCTGATGAAAATAATTACGCTATTTGGAATTTTTTGAAAAAATGCTGGAAAGACGGGAATTTATACAAAGGAAGAGATTCGGTGCCCTGGTGCCCAAGATGCGGCACGGCTATTTCTCAGCATGAAATATTGACCGAAGATTATAAAGAAATTACTCACGATTCTTTATATTTGGAATATCCGATTATAGATAGGAAGAATGAGTTTTTGCTTGTTTGGACGACTACTCCATGGACATTGCTCGGCAACGCGGCCATCGCGGTAGATCCTAAAAAAGAATACGCTCTTGTTTCCGGTTCTGCCGCTGAAAATAAATATTATATCTTGAAAGATTTAGCGGCCAGTTTAGATCTAAAAATTTTAGATACCCTGAAAGGAGAAAAACTGGTTGGTTTGCAGTATCAATCTCCTTTTGATGATTTGCCGAGAGTCAAAAAATCTTTTGGAAGTTATCTTCATAGAGTGATTCCTACCGACCCACAAATCTTGCTTATCAACGATACCGAGGGGACCGGCTTGGTTCATATTGCTCCCGGAGCGGGAAGCGAAGATTTTAAATTAGGCAAAAAATTGGAAATTCCCGTTGTTGAGCTTGTCGGCGAAGAAGCTAATTATTTAGACGGATTCAATGAATTTTCAGGTAAAAATGCAAAAAATAATCCCGGTCTTATTATTGATTATTTTAAAAATAAAGACGGAGGAAAGTATCTTTTTGATATAAAAACAATTGTTCACAGATACCCTGTTTGTTGGCGTTGCAAGGAGGAGTTGGTCTGGCGCGTAGTTGACGAGTGGTATATCGCGATGGAAAAGCTAAGGGATCCTTTGGTGAAAATCGCCAAAAAAATTAAATGGATTCCGTCGTTTGGGTTGGATCGCGAGCTTGACTGGCTGAAAAATATGCAGGATTGGCTTATTTCAAAAAAGCGCTATTGGGGGCTGGCCTTGCCCATTTTTGAGTGTAAAAAGTGCGGAAATTTTGAAGTGATTGGTTCAAAAAAAGAATTGGGAGAAAAAGCAGTGGTGGGCTGGAAGAAATTTGCTGGCCATTCTCCTCACCGGCCCTGGGTGGACGAAGTGAGAATAAAATGCTCAAAATGCGGGGAAATTATTTCACGAATACCTGACGTCGGTAATCCCTGGCTAGATGCGGGCATCGTTTCTTTCTCTACGATGGACGAGTCGTGGTTTCCGGCAGATTTCATTTGCGAATCATTCCCGGGTCAATTCAAGAATTGGTTTTACTCTTTGATAGTAATGAGCGCGGTTATTAAGAGCACCAATCCAACAAAAACTATTTTTGGTTACGCCTCGGTGCACGACGAAAAAGACGAAGAAATGCATAAGTCAAAGGGTAATGCTATTTGGTTTGATGACGCAGTTGGAAGAATAGGAGCCGATGTTATGCGTTGGATGTATGCTAAACAAAACCCGGTCGATAACTTGAGATTTGGTTATAATGCCGCCGAAGAAACAAAAAGGAAACTTTTAATCCTTCACAATGTCATGGAGTTTTTTACCACTTATGTTCCGAGCGAACAATATCCCAAAAAAGAAGAAAAATTAGAAAGTGAAAGCATCCTTGATAGATGGATCATTTCGCGATTGAATAACATTATTGCAAAGGTAACAAAAAGCTTGGACGATTTTAATGCGATGCAGGCGACATCGGCGATTGAGGATTTTTTCATCAACGATTTGTCGCTTTGGTACGTAAGAAGATCAAGAAAACGTTTCCAAAAATCTCAAAATAAGGAAGAAGCGCAAAATGCCGTTCAAACTCTTTGGAACGTCCTTATCAATGTGATAAAAATAATGGCGCCGATGATGCCGTTTTTTGCTGAAGAAAATTATGGGAAATTGCGGGCAAAAGAAATGCCAGGATCAGTGCATTTGCTCGACTGGCCTCAAGCTCAAGAAGAATATCTAGATGAAAAATTGGAAGAAGATATGGTGGAAGCAAGAAAAATCGTCAATTTGGTTTTAGCCGAAAGAGCAAAGGCTGGAATAAAAGTTAGACAACCGTTGGGTAAATTACAAATTACAAATTACAAATTACAAAAAAATAGAGAATTATTGGAATTGATTAAAGAAGAGACTAACGTGAAAGAAATTAATTTTGGCAAAGTATTGAAATTAGACACTGAAATTACTCCTGAATTAAAAGAGGAAGGAATGGTCAGGGAAATTATTCGAAATATACAAGAAGCGAGAAAGAAAGCCGGGTTGAAGCCTAAAGATAAGATACTGATTAGGCACCAAGCCGTTCTGGAATTAAATGAAATTGTAATAAAAAATAAAGAGTTCATTCTGAAAGAGGTAAATGCCAAAGATTTAATCTTGGTCGACAATCAAAAATCATTATTAACAATCAAAAAAATAAGATAAATATGCCGTTTTTAGATAAACAAAGTTTTGGTCGGATTGCTCGTGGGGGAGCTAAAGAAAGGTTCAGGGGCGGCTCTCAGAAAGAAGGGATGGCGGATACCTCGCCTTTTCATGGAAGATCGTCTTTTTCCACTAAAGAATTTCGCAGATGGACGAGAGGCTCTAAATCCTGGGGCGCTATGGGTTCTACCCATTTGTCAAAACAGGAAAGGGAGAAATTGGGCCAGCGGCTGTCAGATCCTAAATTGGTCGGCAAATTTTTTGAGAAAGGAAAAAGAGAATCCCAAAGATTGGGTATTGAGTTGGCAAAGGGGAAGTGGGGTAAGTTTGGAGCATTGAATCGTAAGGAAAGGAAATCAACCGGGAAATTATACAAGGGATTTTTTGGTAAATAGATGTTTGTTCATTATCGGACAAGGGGCATAATTTTGGATAGGAAAGAGCGGGGCGAATCGGATTTATTATTCACGATTTATACAAAAGACTTCGGGAGGATAGAAATTTTAGGCAAAGCAATCAGAAAGATTGATTCAAAGTTAAGACCGGCGGCAGATATTTTTTATTTTTCGGAAATAGAATTTATTCAAGGAAAGACCCAGAAGACCCTGACCGACGCAATTTTACTGGAAAAGTTTTCAGAAATTCAAAAAGATTTTAAAAAAAGAACTCTTGCTTATAAGATTTCCGAAACACTGGATAATTTTATCAAAGGCCAGGAGCCAGATGAGAAAATTTGGCAATTATTAATTGAAGCATTGCAAAAATTGAATTCGTCGGAGAAATTAGAAATTATTTACTACTATTTTTTTTGGAATTTTATCTCTCTTCTCGGCTACGCCCCGGAACTCTATTTGTGCGCTATTTGTCGAAAAAAACTGACGCCGGCAAAGCTTTGTTTCAGCGTAAAAGAAGGCAGCCTTATTTGCCAAAGTTGTTCAAAGGAGGCACAATTAAATCAAGACATAGGACAAGATACGGTAAAAATTTTAAGAATTATTTTAAAAAAAGACTGGAAAACGTTTTCTAAATTAAAAATAGAAGAGAAGCGTTTGGAAGAATTGGAATCGATCTCTCGAGAATATTGTAAATATTTATGCGAAAACTCATCATCTTTTTAATGTTCGTTATGGGGGCTTCGGGCATATTCGGCCTTTGGAATTGGCAGAGAAACAGCTACTCTAAAGACATTTTGAAATTGGAAGTGTTGGGGCCGACCGAAATAATCTTGGGTCAGGAGATCGAATACGCCATAAAATATAAAAATAACGGCAACTTTCGTTTGGATGATCCTGAATTGATTTTAGATCCTCCGGCGCACTCTTTGGCCGACGGCAAAGCTTTAGAGAGGAAAACTTTAGGGAAAAGCGAATTAGGGGAGGCGATTTATCCCGGAGAAGAAAAAACAGTTTCCTTGAAGCTGCGTCTTTTGGGTAAAGAAGGTGAAAAAGGAACTCTTGAGGTCAGCTTGAGTTATCGCCCCAAAGATCTTAAAGCGCGATACGAATCGTCCACCACCTTTACCACGATTATCAAGCAAGTTCCTTTAACTTTGGAATTTGATATGCCAACTAAAAACGAATCGGGAGAGGATTTTGTAACCAGGATAAATTATTTTTCCAACGTCGGTTATCCTCTATTGGGTTTGAGGATCCAAGTGGAATATCCTCCCGATTTTGAATTTGTCAGTTCGGTTCCCAAGTCTTTGGAAAAAACCGAATGGGAAATACCGGTCTTGAATCAATCTCAAGGCGGAAGGATTGAAATATCCGGTAAAATTCAGGGCGAGGTCGGCCAAGCTAAATTGTTCAAGGCGAAATTAGGGGTCTGGCAGGGAGGAGAATTTATTTTGCTGAAGGAGGCGGAAAAAGGCGTAGAATTGATAAAGCCTTCTCTTTATATCCGCCAGGAAATTAACAACAATCCGGAGTATCTCGCTTCTCCCGGCGACTGGCTGCATTATGAGATTTATTTTAAAAACATAGGAGAAGACGATTTGAACAATCTTTTTTTGATCAGTAAGCTGGATGGCGAAGCCTTCGACTTTAGCACGATCAAATCGGATCTGGGGAATTATCAAGCTGGTGATAATTCGATAGTTTTCGACTGGCGGCGATTTCCAAAGCTTCAGTATCTTCCTCCCATGGAAGAGGGCAAAGTTGATTTTTGGGTCAAACTTAAAGATGATCTTGGCAATGTAAATAATCCGACCCTGACCAACAAAATTTTTCTTTCCCAAGTGCGGCAAGAATTTACCACAAAAATTAGTTCCAAGCTGGATGGAATGCAGCGGGGATATTTTCAGGATGAAGTTTTCGGAAACTCGGGACCCATGCCTCCTCAAGCGGGACAAACCACAACTTATACTGTTATTTGGCAAGTTAAAAATTATTATTCAGACGTTAAAAACGTTAAAATGATGGCGGTTTTGCCTGCCCAAGTGATCTTAACAGGAAGAATGTTTCCCGAAGAAGGAGCTTCAAAATTTTCTTTCGATTCCCAGTCGCGCGAAATTGTTTGGCAGGTCGGCGATTTAAAAAGAGGAGAAGGAGTATTCAGTCCTAGTCCTAATATCACTTTTCAGGTGAGCTTGACTCCGGAAAGCTATCAGCGGGGCAGAACGGCAGAGATTGTCGGTGAAGCGCAGATTTCCGGAGAAGACGGTTGGACGGAAAATACCATTAACACTAAAACATCAAGCATTACTACGGCTTTGCCTGACGACAAGAGCGTAAGTCGAGAAATGGGCATTGTGCAATAAAGCTTTCGCTTGCGAAAGCGCATATTCATAGATGAAGGGAACTCCGAAGGAGGCAAACTTCATCGCCTAAAATTTATGGATAATTTAATGGAGAAAATCGTTAGTTTGTGCAAGAGGCGGGGATTTATTTTTCAATCATCGGAGATTTACGGCGGATTGTCCAATTCTTGGGATTATGGTCCTCTTGGCGCGGAACTGAAAAACAATATCAAGCATTTTTGGTGGAAAAAATTCGTTCAAAGCCGTGATGATATGGTAGGGATCGACGCCTCGCTTATTATGAATCCCAAGGTTTGGGAGGCATCGGGTCATTTAAAAGAATTTGCCGATCCGCTAGTTGAATGCAAAAAATGCCACAAACGATTTCGTTTCGACGAAATCGTAAATCCGAAATCCGAAATCCGAAATCCGAAATGTCCTGAATGCGGTGGTGTCTTGACCGAGGCCAGGCAATTTAATTTGATGCTGAAGACTTTTTTAGGGCCAGCCGAAGATCAGGCCGATATCGCTTACTTCCGTCCCGAGATTGCCCAAGCGATGTTTGTTAATTTCAAACAGGCGCTTAATACTGCCAGAAAGAAATTGCCTTTTGGCATCGCTTCGCAAGGCAAGGCGTTTCGCAACGAAATTACCCCGGGAAATTTTATCTTTAGGACTCGCGAATTCAATCTGATGGAATTAGAGTATTTTATTGAGGAAAAAGAATGGAAAAAATGGTTTGAGTATTGGCGAAGCGAAATGAGGGAATGGCTGAAGGATTTGGGAGTGAGTCCTAAAAAAATCCACGAAGTTGAGATTGCCGATGACGAACGGGCGCACTATTCCAAGAAGACGGTTGATTTCGAGTATGAATATCCTTTCGGCCGAAAAGAACTTTATGGCCTGGCTTATCGCGCTGATTTTGATTTGAAAAATCATTTTAAAGAACCACCGTATAAAGAGGAAGGCGTTGATGCGTTTTTTCCTCATGTGATTGAGCCGACTTTCGGGTTGGATCGGTCGGTTTTGGTCGCGCTTTTAGAATCTTACAAAGAGGAAGAAAAAAGAGTTGTTTTAAGGCTTCCGATAAAGTTAGCTCCATATAGGGCCGCTGTTTTTCCGCTTTTAGCCAACAAGCCGGGGCTGGTGGCATTAGCCAGAAAAATTTATGATGATTTACGCCAAGATTTTATGGTTGATTTTGACGATAGGGGGAACATCGGCAAGCGCTATTTTTCGCAAGACGAAATCGGCACGCCCTATTGCATCACCGTTGACTTCGACAGCTTGGAAAAAAACGACGTAACAATTCGCGACCGCGACACCATGAAACAAGAAAGAGTAAAAATAAAAGATTTGACAAAAATTTTTAAAGAATTACAATAAAATGTATGGTAAAAGTAATTGAAAAAAATTCAATAATGATTGGCCGCGAGCCGGTGGTCGTTTTACCATTGAGAAAATGGGAAAAAATAAGAGAGCTGATTGAAGATTATGAAGATGCCGCGAGATTTAATAAGGCCTTTGAAGAAAGCCGAGGAGAGAAATTTAACTTAAAATAAATGTTCCGAGTTCTATTTAGCTCTCGAGCTGAAAAGGAATTTGATAAATTATCCGCAGAACTAAAACAAGAATTTTATACGGAATTTAAAAAACTTTCGGAGAATCCATTTTTTCATCAGCAAATTAGAAAGATTGAGGGAACCGAATTTGGTTATCGCCTTCGTCTCGGACGCTGGCGAATTTTATTTGCTTTATTTCCAAAAGAAAGAATAATTGAAATTGTTGACATATTTTTAAAGAAAGGCGGGGATGATTACGAAAAAAGAAAACATTTACTAAGATAATTTCTTATGTTTCATAAGACCACTCTCAAAAACGGGTTGAGGATTATCACCGTGCCGCAAAAGAATACCGAGGCGGTGACGGTTTTGGTTTTGGTGGCCACCGGCTCAAAATACGAAACAAAAGAAACAAACGGCATCTCTCATTTTCTAGAGCACATGTATTTTAAGGGTACAAAAAAACTCCCTTCTTACTTAGAAGTTGCCGAGACTTTGGATAAAATCGGCGGAATTTACAACGCTTTTACTTCAGAAGATTTTACCGGTTATTTTGCTAAAGTTTCGGCAGAACACCTTGATTTGGCCTTAAATTGGGTTTCTGATATTTTTTTGAATTCCACTTTGCCGGAAAAAGAGATAGAAAAAGAGAAACAGGTGATCGCCGAGGAAATAAATTTGTATTACGATATCCCTATGAATTACGTCCAGATTTTATGGAATAAGCTTTTGTATGGTGATCAACCGGCTGGCTGGGATGTTGCCGGGACCAAAGAAACGGTTTTGGGAATGACCAGAGAAAAACTGTCAGATTATATGAAAAATCAGTACGTATCTTCCAGCACGGTTGTCTGTGCGGCTGGAAAAATAGGCAGCGACGCGGAAGTAAAAATTAAGAAATATTTTTCCAGGATATCCGATGCCAAGCCCTTACCAAAGCCGCCGGTTGTCGAACGGCAGACAGCGCCAGAATGCCTAATCCATTTCAAAAAGACCGACCAAAGTCATTTATGTCTGGGAGTAAGAGCTTATAATGTTTTTCATCCCAAAAAGTATGTCCAAGAATTGCTGTCGGTGATCTTAGGGGGAATGATGAGCTCAAGGATGTTTATTGAAGTGAGAGAGAAATTAGGATTAGCCTACTATATAAAAACCAGCTTGGAGGCAAATCCGGAAACGGGATTTTTAGTGACCAGGGCCGGAGTGAATAATAGCAGGGTTGATCAGGCTTTAGGATCAATTCTGAAAGAATACCGAAGAATTTCTCAAAACATGATTTCTCCGGAAGAGCTGGAAAAAGCCAAAGAATATGTCAAGGGTAAAACCGCCCTGGAAATGGAGACGTCCGACGCCAAAGCCCTCTTTTATGGAGGGCAGGAAATTTCAGAAAAAAGGATTTCAACGTTGGAAGAGATTTTTAAAAAAATTGATAAAGTTTCCGAAAGTGATATCCTAAAAGTAGCCAAAGACATTTTTCAACCCGCAAAGCTTAACCTGGCTTTGATAGGTCCGTTTGAGGATAAGAAAGATTTTAAAAAATTGTTAAAGATTTAGGTCGGGCGATGAAGCCACCGCTTCATCTTTACCTTCGTTTTTATTAAAATAAAAACTCGGCTTATGAATGGAGAAAAAACATTGGATATTTCTTGGAAGACTATTTTAAAGATCGCTCTTGCTTTGCTTGCTTTTTACCTCATTTTTTTAGTGAGAGATATTTTGATTTTGGTTATTTTCGCCTTAATCATTTCCATTCTTTTGAATCCGGCGATTAATTTTTTGCAAAGACGGAAAATACCGAGGATTTTGGGCGTTTCCTTAGTTTATATCAGCATTTTCGGAATTTTAGGGTCGTTTATCTATTCTATCGCTCCAATTTTTGTTTTTGAGCTTCAGCAATTTTCCCAGCTTTTTCCTCAATATTTCGAAAAACTGGCTCCGCCGCTGCAGGGTTTGGGCATAGTGGCTTTTGACAGTTTTGAAATATTTTTGAATAACGTCGGCCAATTGCTGGTTCAGGCTTCTTCCAATATTTTTGGAGCGTTATCGATCGTTTTTGGCGGGATTTTCTCGACCATCATAATTTTTACCATGGCTTTCTTTTTGTCTTTAGAGGAAAAATGGTCGGAAAGAGTGATCGGTATTTTCACTCCAAAAAAGTACGAGACCTATGTTTTAGACGTGTGGCAAAGATCTCAAAACAAAGTTTCTGGTTGGTTTGCCTCTCGGATTTTAGCTTCCTTATTTGTGGGATTGGCCACCTTTTTAGCTTGTAAGATTTTGTCCATAAAATATGCTCTTTCTTTCGGGTTTTTGGCGGGAGTTTTGAATATTGTTCCTATTGTCGGGCCGATCGTCACCGGAATGATTATTTTTCTTTTGACCACCTTGGATTCTTGGTCGCGAGCCATATTCATTTCCATCATCTTTTTGCTTATTCAGCAGCTGGAAGGGAACATCCTAACGCCCATTTTGAGCAAAAGATTGATCGGTTTGCCGCCAGCCTTAGTGTTGGTCTCTCTTTTGATAGGCGGTGAACTTTGGGGGGTGCTGGGAGGAATTTTAGCCATTCCATTAACTGGCGTTATCTTCGAGTTTTTAAAAGATTTTTTGAAAAAGAAGAAAGAATCCGTCGAAAGCTAAAGCATTCAGGCGGACCCGCCTAACTGCGAAGCTGTTGGCGGGGAAAAAATAACATGGCAGTTCTCTATATTGTCGCCACTCCTATTGGCAACCTCCAAGATATTACCTTCAGGGCATTGGAAGTATTAAAGAGCGTTGATTTAATTTTGTGCGAGGACACGAGAACGACTCAAAGACTGTTGAGCCATTACGGAATAAAAAAGCCGACTTTGAGCTATCATCAACATAGCAAACTTCAAAAAACAGATTATATAATCAATTTATTAAAGGAGGGGAAAAATATAGCTTTGGTTTCCGATGCCGGCACTCCTGGAATTTCCGACCCGGGGAATAAATTAGTTGAGAAAGTGGTCGGGTTATTAAATGATTCGGTGAATATTATTCCTATTCCTGGGGCATCGGCTTTATCGGTCGTGGCTTCAATCTCGGGGTTTCCCGTAGACAAGTTTTTATTTCTGGGATTTCCTCCCCGGAAGAAAAAGAGGAATAAATTTTTCGAAGAGATTAGTAATTCAAAATATCCAATTATTTTTTATGAATCTCCTTATCGTATTATCAAAACGTTAAAAGAGTTATTAACGGTAGCGGGAGAGAAAGAGATTGTGGTCGGAAGAGAGTTGACCAAAAAATTTGAAACAGTTTATCGAGGGAAAATTGAAAAAGTGATTGCCGAAATAGAAAAAGGCGAAATTTTAGGCGAATTTACGGTTATCGTAAAGTCGATAAATAAATAACGGCGAGGAAAACATAAATTTCCAGAAAAATCGGCAAAACGCCGGTTTTTTTGTTCTCCAGCGACCGGAACCAATTAAACTTGGCGTGTAGCCGATGATGGATATTCAGGATTTTTGTCTTCGGGAAAATTTTTAGAAGAAGGGTCAATCCGTCTGGTATCATGGCTAAAAATCCGCCGACTGTTCCTAAAAAGATATCTTTTGAAAAAATAAAAACCAGAATAAAACCAATAGCAATATCTAAAAACACCTTTAGAAAGTCAGGGCGGGACCTGTTCCATTGCCCTTTTTTAATGTTTTCGATTTTGTATTCCCAAACTGGCAGAGTATCAATAATATAATGAGACAAAAAAGCCGACAGCAGTCCTAAAACGGGGTTTGACATTCTTACCCCTAACGCCGCCCCGATTAGAATATGTCCCGATAAAATCATGGAAATTAAAGAAAATCGTGCTAAAATAAACCAATTTAGAGATTATACCATGGAAAAGAAGTTTTATATTACTAGCAGTATAGCTTATGCTAATGCTCTGCCGCACGTTGGTTTTGCTTTGGAATTAGCCCAAGCAGATGTTTTGGCAAGATATCACCGAATCTTAGGCGAAGATGTTTTCTTTTTAACCGGCACCGATGAGCATGGAATCAAAATTGAAAGAAAGGCGAAAGAGAAAAATAAAACGCCGGAAAAATTTACCGGCGAGATTTCAAAGAAATTTAAAGAGCTGGCGAAGATTTTAAATATCTCTAACGATGATTTTGTCAGAACCACCGACAAAAAAAGGCATTGGCCGACAGTTGAAAAAATCTGGAAACGATTAGCCAAACAAGGAGATATTTATAAAAAGCAATATCGGGGGTTGTATTGTGTTGGCTGCGAGGCGTTTATTACTAAAAAGGACTTAATTGACGGCAAGTGTAAAATCCACCTTAAAGAGGTAGAAAGAATAGATGAAGAAAATTATTTCTTAAAATTATCAAGATATTCTAGAGAGATAAAAGAAATTATAAGAAAAGACAAAGTTAAAATAATCCCGACAGAGAGAAAAAATGAGATGCTAAATTTTATAGAACAGGGGCTGGAAGATGTCAGTTTTTCTCGGCCGAGCAAGGACTTAAAATGGGGAATACCGGTACCAGACGATGTTTCTCAAACGATTTATGTCTGGGCCGATGCCTTAGTAAATTATATTTCCGCTTTAGGCGATAAAAGAGAAAAATATTGGCCGGCTGACATCCATTGTTTGGGTAAAGATATTCTAAGGTTTCATGCCACGATTTGGCTGGGCATGCTTTTGTCTTTAAAATTGCCTTTACCCAAAAATATTTTCGTCCACGGTTTTATCACTGCAAACGGCCAAAAGATGTCCAAGTCGCTGGGAAATGCGGTTGATCCTTTTGAGCTGATTAAAAAATACGGGACTGATGCTATCAGATATTTTCTTTTGCGGGAAATTTTGCCGACCGAAGACGGCGATTTTACTATTGAGAAGTTTGAGCAGAGATACAATGCGGACTTGGCAAGCGGATTGGGAAATCTTGTGGCGCGAGTTATAAAACTCGCCTCAATTTCCAATTTCCAATTTCCAATTTCCAATAAATTTTCAAATTCCAATTTTCAAACATTCATAAACAAAACTTGGAAAAAACGAGATAACGCCTTAGATGAATTTAAGTTTAATGAGGCGTTAATTTCTATTTGGCAACTGATTAGTTTTTGCGATGAATATATTGAAAAAGAAAGACCTTGGTCCTTCGACCCGGCTCAGGATAAAGAGAAATGCAACAAAGTTATTGGTAATTTGTTATCAGTTATCGGTATAATAGCCGAGTTATTATTGCCATTTTTGCCGGAAACTTCAGAAAAAATATCAAAACAGCTGAAAACCGGAAAAAGCAAACCATTATTTCCTCGAGTTAAATAAATTCTATGCTTACAGCCATAATAATTATTGTCGGGTTGGTCATCTTCGAGGCGGTCAGCTCGGTGGACAATGCCATTGTCAACGCTCATGTTTTAAAAACAATGAGCGAAAAATGGCGCAAGATATTCCTTGTTTGGGGGATATTCACGGCCGTGTTTTTAATTCGCGGACTTTTGCCTTTTATAATTGTCTGGCTGTCTGTCCCGGAAGTTGGCTTTATGGGAGCGTTTCGGGCGATGTTTGACAGTTCTCCTGAAATTTCCCGGTTAATAGAAGAAAGAAAGGGCATTATTTTAATCGGCGCCGGCGTCTTTCTCTTGCTGGTCTATCTCCACTGGTTATTTTTAGAAAAGAAAGATCCGTTTTTTGTTCCCGACAAATTAGTTAAGCCCCAATACGGCGTCTGGTTTTTCGCTTTTACCGCTTTGATTTTGGTCACTCTTTTATATTTGGCCAGACATTCTGTTTTTTTAATGCTGGCCGCGGCCATCGGCAACGCCGTCTTTTTTATTATGTACGGTTTTCGGGAGCAGGCGGAAAAACAAGAGCATACGCTTCACGACCAGCAATCAAATATGAGCGATTTTTCCAAGTTGATGTATCTTGAAGTTTTAGACGCCTCTTTTTCTTTTGACGGAGTTGTTGGCGCTTTCGCTTTCACCACTTCTATTCCTTTAATTTTCATTGGCAATGGCATCGGCGCTTTAATAGTCAGGCAGTTGACGATTAAGGGCATAAACCAAGTGGCAAAATATAAGTGGCTGAAAAACGGGGCCATGACTTCAATCGGCGTTTTGGGCGTTTTCATTATTTTAAAGAGCTTTGGCGTTTATATCCCGGAATATATCCCGACCGTAACCACTATTTTCTTTGTCGGGTTCTCCTTTTTCAAATCGCATCAGTTGTTAAAAAATAATGTTGATTGACACTCACGCGCATGTGAATTTTAACGCGTTTAAAGACGATGCCGACGAGGTGATTCGGCGGTCTTTGGCTGGTGGCACGCAAATAATAAACGTGGGCTCGCAATATTCCACTTCCAAAAGGGCAGTGGAAATGGCCGAGAAACATAAAGAAGGAGTATATGCGGCGGTTGGCCTTCATCCGACTCATGTAAACGACGAGGAATTTGATTACGAAAAATATAAGGACTTGGCAAAATCAAAAAAAGTGGTAGCAATCGGCGAAATCGGCCTGGATTATTTCCACGAGCCCTACGATAAAAACATACAGAGGATGGTCCTCTGCAAGCAGCTGGATTTAGCCAAGGAATTGAATTTGCCAGTAATTTTTCATTGCCGTTCCGCCCAA
>Ga0209541_10008853_pt1 | contig 16468 bp, 24 predicted proteins | sample RifCSPlowO2_01_FD_184027 | JGI IMG/M metagenome (GOLD analysis project Ga0209541, IMG submission 184027) | Groundwater microbial communities from Rifle, Colorado - Rifle CSP2_plank lowO2_0.1 (SPAdes) (version 2) | ecosystem: Environmental > Aquatic > Deep subsurface > Groundwater | place...
GCTTTTTGGGCAATTAATTTTCCGACCTCTTTGGCTTTATCCGTTTTTGTTTTTTTCTTGCCTGCGGAAACTTTTAGATCTTGGGCTGAAACAATAATTTTTCCCTTATCGTCGTCAATCAGCTGGGCATAAATATGCTTTGCCGATCGGAAAACGAAAAGCCTTGGCCTGTCGGCCGTACCCTGTATCTTAGCCCTTATTCTTCTGTGGCGCCTATTTCGTTTTTCTTGTTTGATCGACATAATATTTTGAAAATTGATAATTAAAAATTGAAAATTTACTTCGCAGTAGCTACCGCTTTCTTGCCTAATTTTCTTCTGATCTGTTCTCCGGCATATCTTATTCCCTTGCCCTTGTAAGGTTCGGGAGGCCTCGCATCTCTTATTTTTGCCGCTATTTGGCCGACTGATCCTTTATCTATGCCGGAGATGGTAATCACGTTCTTCTCAACGGAAAATTTAATGCCATCGGGCGTCTTTATTTTTACGGGATGCGAAAAACCGATATTTAAAACTAATTGATCTCCCTCAATATTGGCCTTAAATCCCACGCCCTCTATCTCTAATTTTTTTTCGTAACCCGCGACAACGCCGTTGACCATGTTAAAAATCAAAGCTCTGGTAAGTCCCCAAAGAGATTTTGCCAGTTTGGTTTCTCCCTTAGCTCCAACTGTAATATTATTATCTTTTACGGCAATATCAATTTCGGGTCGAAACTCTTTGGAGATTTCGCCTTTGGGCCCCCTTACCGATACCTTCCGGCCATCTATTTTAACTTCAACGCCCTGGGGTATTAAAATTGGTTTTTTACCTATGCGACTCATAATATTTTACCAGATTTCACAGATTAATTCTCCTCCTAATTTTTGTTTTCTCGCCTCTTTGTTGGTCATCAACCCTTTAGGGGTGGATATTATCGCTATGCCATAACCTCCCCTAACCTGCTTAATTTCTCCGGAAGCGATATAAATTCTCTGACCGGGCTTGGAAAACTTCTTAATCCCGGAGATTGCCGGCGCCTTATCGTCATATTTGAGAGTGATGTCAATAAACTTATCAACCTTTCTTCCCTTTTTTTCAACCTTATCAACAAATTTATTTTTCTCCAAAATCTGGGCGATATTGAATTTGATATTTGAAAAAGGAACCGAAACCGCCGGCTTGGCGGCCATTTGAGCGTTTCTTATTCTATTAAACATGTCGGCTATTGGATCTGTCATATATTTACCAGCTTGATTTTTTAATGCCCGGGATAAGGCCTTTGTTTGCCATTTCTCTAAAACAAATCCTGCATAATCCGAACTTCCTCATATATGCCCTCTTCCTGCCGCAACGAAAACAGCGGCGTGTTATTCTGCTCGTATATTTAGGTTTTTTCTTTGATTTTGCTATCTGCGCTTCCGTCGCCATAAAATAATTTAAGCTTTTATCGGAAATCCTATTAATTTTAATAATGTTAATCCTTCCTCTTTATTCTTTGCGTTGGTAGCCACGGTGATCTCTAAGCTGAAAATCTGCCTTGATTTCTCCTGGGAAATTTCCGGAAAAGCAATATGTTCCTTGATGGCGAAAGTTAAATTTCCTTGCTTATCTATGGACTTCGGATCAATTCCCCTGAAATCGCGCGACCTGGGCAAGACCATATTAACCACTCTTTCAAGAAAATCATACATTCTTTTGCTCCTCATCGTGACCATGGCCCCTATGGCAAGTCCTTGTCTTAATTTAAAACTGGAAATGGCTTTTTTAGCGTGAGTCAAGACAGCTTTTTGTCCGCAAATTATAGTGAGCGAATCAACGGCGTTTGCCTGGATTTTCTTCAGTTCGTCTCCTGTTTTTGCCACTGCTTCTTTGCCGAAACCGGTATTAACAACTACTTTTTTAAGACGCGGCACAGCCATCGCGCTTTTATAGCCGAATTTTTCCATCATCTGCGGTATCGCTTCTTTTTGATATTTATCTTTTAATTTCAACATAATATTCATGGTGTAGAAGCCTGACTTCTACAAGCTTGTAGAAGTCAAATCTCTTGCTCGCACTTCTTGCATATTCTATATTTCTTCTTTTCAATTATTTTATAACCAACCCTTGCCGGTTTTCCGCACTTTGGGCAAATCAATTTTACGTTAGAAACAGACAAGGAAGCCGGCACCTCAATCACCTGGCCCTTTTCTCCCTGCTTTTTCGGTTTGGCATGTTTTTTCCTTAAATTTAAACCCTCCAGCAATAATTTGCTTTCGTCGGGAAACGCGCTTAAAACCTTGCCCTGTTTTCCACGGTCTTTGCCCGATATTATTAAAATCTGATCGCCTTTATGTATTTTCATAAAATTGTTCGATTTACGAAATCCACTCAAATTTGAGAGGATTTCGTAAATCGAACATAAAATCGAACATAATCATATTATTTCCTCGGCTAAGGACGCTATCTTATCAAAACCCCTTTCTCTGATTTCTTTCGGTATGGGGCCGGAAATTCTTCCGCCCTTCGGTTCTTTTGTCTTTGCCTCCAAGATCACGCACGCATTATCGTCAAAACGGATGTATGAGCCGTCTTTTCTCCTCAAGGCCTTTCTTTGTCTGACGATAACCGCCCTGACTACTTCGTGCTTTTTAACAATTCTTCTGGGCTCGGCTTCCTTGACTACTCCGACGATAATATCGCCGATCTGGCCCGACTTATGATGAAATCCGACCATAACATGGACGCATTGAAGAATTTTGGCGCCGGTATTATCCGCCACATTTAACATTGTTCTAAGTTGGATCATATTTTCTTAATGACTTTCCATTTTTTATCCTTGCTTATTGGATTGCATTCTTCAATAATAACCTTTTCGCCGGCCTGAAATACTTCATCGGTATGAGCCTTGTATTTCTTGTGCATCTTAAAAGTCTTTAAGTACTTTGGGTGCTTTTTGATGCTCTCTACCGCCACAACGACGGTTTTCTGCATTTTAGTTGATACAATTGTGCCTGTTAATTGGCGTTTTGGCATGTTAGTATGCGGGCGATATCTTTTTTAACTTTTCTAATTTCCCCGACGTTCTTAACCTTACCAGAAGCTAAGTCAAATTTCAACTGTCTCAAGCTTTCACGATTATCCTGAAGTAATTTCTTCAATTCTTCCGCCGGTTTTTGTTTTAATTCACCGATCTTCATAATTATCTCTTAATAAACTTAGTTTTAACCGATAATTTGTCCGACGCCATATCAAAGGCCTCTCTGGCGATTTCTTCTTTTACGCCCTCCAACTCAAACATCATTCTGCCCGGTCTTACCGGAAAAACATAATGGTCAACTCCGCCCTTACCTCCTCCCATGGGAACCTCCGTTCCTTTTTTAGTGACGGGCTTATCCGGGAAAATTCTTATCCAAAATTTACCGCCTTTTTTTAAGTATCTTAATATGGTCTTTCTGGCCGCTTCAATTTGTCTGGCTGTAACCCATTTCGTTTCCAGGGACTTTAAGCCAAAACTGCCGAAAGCCAATTCGGTTCCGCGATTTTCAATCGCCGACCTGACAATCCCCTTTCTCCATTTTCTATGTTTTACTTTTTTAGGCATTAACATAAATTTTAATCAAATCTTTCTCCTTTATATATCCAAACTTTAATTCCGATAATACCGTAAGTGCAAAGCGCCTCAACTCCGGCATAATCAATTATGGCCCGAATAGTCTGGCGAGGCATACGGCCCTTGGCATGCCACTCGCGCCTGGCAATTTCGTTGCCGCCCAAACGACCGGACATTTCAACCCTTACGCCCTTAACTTCCTTATTGGCCATTATTTTTTCCATGGCCTGCTTCATAACCCGGCGGTGAGCGACTCTCTTTTCCGTTTCTCTGGCCATCCATTGGCCGGCTAAAGAAGCTGAAAGCCACGGATTCCTTACTTCCCTGATTTCAATTTTCATTTCCCTTTTTTCTCCCTTGAAAGAAGGAAGTTTCTTATCCAATTCTTTCTTTAAATCTTCGGCGCCCTTGCCTCCCCTGCCTATGATAAATCCCGGCCGGGCGGAATTGATGATAATATTAGCTTTGCCCGAAGAGCGCTCAATTTCAATATTTTGGACGCCCGATTCCTTTAATTTTTTTTCTAAAAATTTCCTAATTATAAAATCCTCCTCCAAATAGTCTCGGAATCTTTTTTCGTTTATCCACCGCGATTCCCAATCGCCGGCTGATTTTAATCTGAATGATTTTGGGTGTACTTTGTGCGACATAATAAATTAAAATACTTGGCGTCTAAAAATTCTTTTGGCGGGTTTTTCTATTTTGGGCACGCTTATCTTTGCTTCCGACTTTAATTTCGGCTTTTCTTCCCGCCCCGCCTTGACGGGGCGAGGCTCGCCCCCTTCTGGGGCGGCTTTTTCCTTGATCTTTCCCGCGCCCTGCCTATCGGCAGGCAAGCTTTTCTTAATCTCGTCTAAAGATAAGTTGATATGCGAAGTTTTCTTCTGAATCTCATTAGCCGAACCTCTGGCCCTTGGCATAAATCTTTTAATTTTGGGGCCTTCGTCTACGGTAATTCTGGATATGTATAAATTATCGGGATCTAATTGAAAATTATTTCTGGCGTTGGCCATTGCGGAATTCAAAAGCTTTAAAATCGGCAAAGCCGCTTTCTTGGTTGTAAAATTTAAAATCGCTCCGGCTTCCGCCGCGGTTTTTCCCCTCACTATATCAACAACAAGCCTTACTTTCCTCGGAGCTATATGTAAATTGCGTAATTTTGCCGTGATCATTTTTTAATTTGTTTATTTGGTTCCGCTTTAACGCTTTCTATTTTTGCGACTTCTTTCTCGGCGGCCGTAGCCTCCAATTCTCTCTGCATTTTTCCGCCGTGCCTGCCGAACCTGGTAGTCGGAGAAAATTCGCCAAGCTTGTGGCCCACCATATCTTCGGTTAAGTATATCGCAACGTGCTCTTTGCCGTTATGAATGCCGAAAGTAAAACCGACCATCTCCGGAGTAATGGTGCACGAACGACACCAAGTTTTTATTACGTTCTTGGCATCGGACTTGAGTCCTTCAATCTTTTTCAACAATTTCTCTGACGTATATGGGCCTTTTCTTAGACTTCTTGGCATAAAATTTAATTCTTTTTCTTTCTTCTTTGAATAATAAATTTGTCAGTCCATCCTCTTCTTCTTGTTTTGACTCCTCTGGCTATTTTGCCCCATGGAGTTTTGGGATATTTCAAACCGATAGGCGTCTTGCCTTCGCCTCCGCCGTGCGGATGATCAACCGCATTCATGGCCGTTCCCCTCACCGTCGGCCTTATACCTTTATATCTCATTGTTCCGGCTTTTCCTAATTTTATATACTTGAATTCCGGCCTGGAAGCCGACCCGACCGTAACAAAACATTCCTGAAGAATCTTTCTGATTTCTCCGGAAGGCATTTCTAGTTGGGTATATTTTCCATCATGAGCTAAAACTCTTGCCGAAGATCCCGCGCTCTTAGCGAATTTTCCTCCCCTTCCCGGCTCGATTTCAATATTAAAAACTTGCGAGCCTATCTGAATATTTTTTAACTTCATCCTATTGCCGATTTTTAACTGGCCGGCATCTTCGCAGATTATCTCATCGCCAACTTTTAATCCGTGAGCCGCGATGACATATCTCTTGTCGCCGTCATCATATTGAACCAAGGCTATGAAGGCGTTTCTGAACGGATCATGCTCCAAAGCCGAAACTCTGCCCCTTATATTAATTTTTTCCTGACCAAAATCAACAATCCTGTAAAGCCGTTTGGCTCCGCCTCCCTGATGCCTCACGGTAATCCTGCCGCCTTGGCCGCGGCCGGATTTTTCCTGCAACTTCAAGAGAAGCCTCTTTTCCGGCTCTTTTTTAGTCAATAAGCTGAAATCTTGCTTTGTCGCTTGATTTTTTAACATATTATCTTGATAAAACTTCTATCTTCTGCCCTTCTTTTATTTTAACTATGGCCTTTTTATAGCCGGAACTCCAACCCTCGGTTCTTCCCAATCTCCTTCTTTTTGAATGAATATTAATTATATGAATATCCGCCACATCAACTCCATAAACATCTTCGACCGCTTTTTTAACTTGTTTTTTATTGCTTCCCGGAAAAACTTCAAAAATATACTGGTTTTTTGACGCCAAATAACTGGCCTTTTCGGTCACATGGGGTTTTGTCAGAACTTTATAGGCCTCCCCTAAAATCTTCTTGGCCGGCGATTTCTCAATCTTTTCCGGTTTTTCCGTTTTTTTAGCCGCAACTTTTACTTCGGCGGGTCCGCCTTTGGCGGATTTTTTGAATATGTCTAATATGGCCATAATTTTTTTATTTGGCGAATGTTTCCTGAACAACTTTTATGGAATCTTTGGGCATTAATAAATATTTGGAATTAAGCAAATCCAGAACATTTAAATCTTTAGCCTGGACCGTTTCAATCTTGGGAAGATTCCTGGTTGATAAAATAATATTTTTGTCCATCGCCGGCAAAGCAAGCAAACAAGAGCCATCTTTAAAATTTTCGATTTTCAATTTCCAACTTTCAATCAATCCGGCTAAAAATTTAGTCTTTGGCGTCTCCAGTTTTAATTCATCAAAAATTATCAGCAAATTACTTTTGGCTTTCTGCGACAAAATCATGAACATGGCCTTCCTTTGCATTTTCTTGTTAACTTTCTGCTTAAAAACTTTTTCTTTGTTCGGTCCAAAAACAATTCCTCCGTGCCTCCATATGGGAGACCTCGTAGAACCGTGCCTTGCCCGGCCCGTTCCTTTTTGGCGCCAAGGTTTTTTCCCTCCTCCGGAAACCTCTCCCCTACCTTTAGTATGGGCCGAAGATTGCCGGCGATTGGCCGCTTGAGATAAGACTATTTGATGCACTAAATCTTTATTCATCGCCACTCCGAAAATCTCCGCGGGCAATCGCGTCTGTCCCAATTCTTTGCCTGTTTGGTCGTAATACTTGATTAACATAAATAATTTATTGATTTACGAAATCCACTCAGATTTGAGAGGATTTCGTAAATCTTTAATTGCTCTATCCCCTGATCTCCAATAATGTCCCTCTATGGCCGGGAACGGCGCCTTTAATCATTAATAAATTCTTTTCTTTATCTATTTTGGCTATTTTTAAATTTTTAACGGTAACCCTTTCGGCCCCCATGCGGCCGGCAAATTTCTTGCCTTTTCTTACCCTGTCAGGCATGGAACTTCCCGTAGAGCCCGGCGTTCGGAGCTCGTGTTTCGTGCCGTGAGTTACCGATTGCCTGCCCTTAAACTTCCATCTCTTTACCGGACCGGCGAAACCCTTTCCCTTAGAAATTCCGGAAACCTTAATCTTGTCGCCGTCTTGAAAAACTGAAACATCAATGCTGTCTCCCTTCTTATATTGCGAGACATCTCCCTTAAATTCACGCAGGTATTTATTCTTAAATCCAATCTGAATGGCATTATAGCCGTCTTTCTTGCCCGTCGAAGCTTCAACGGAAGAGGGTTCTTCTGTTTTCACCAGCGTAACGGTACAAGGCCCGGCTTCAACTAAAGTAACCGGAATAACATTCCCTTTTTCATCAAATATCTGACTCATGCCAATTTTTTCTCCCAAAATAAACTTCATAAAATTTTAATAATTGAAAACCCCGCTAAAGCGGGGTTTTCTCCGCGACAATTTATATCTTATTACATCTTAATTTCAATGTCAACACCGGCGGGCAAGGTCAGAGACATTAAGGCGTCTATCACTTTAGGATTGGGGCTTAAAATATCAATCAATCTTTTGTGAACCCTCATTTCAAACTGCTCTCTGGCGTCTTTATGGACAAAACTTGATCTGTTAACGGTGTATTTGTTTATTTCCGTCGGCAAGGGAACCGGACCTAAAACTTCAGCGCCATAGCGCAAAGCGGTCTCACAAATTTCGCGAGCTGATTTATCAATCACTTTGTGATCATAAGCCCTTAGCTTAATGCGAAGCTTAGACTTGAATTCCGGTTCAGTTTCTGATTTAGCCGCTTTTGCCATTTATTTAGTTATTTTAGTAACAACGCCGGCTCCTACGGTTTTGCCGCCTTCCCTGATGGCAAATCTTTGTTGCTCTTCCAGGGCCACAGGAACTATTAATTTAATTTTCAAATTAACGGTGTCTCCGGGCATAACCATTTCCGTGCCTTCCGGTAAAACAACGTCGCCGGTAACATCGGTGGTTCTGATATAGAATTGGGGCTTATAGCCGGAGAAAAACGGAGTATGGCGGCCACCCTCTTCTTTCGTCAGAATGTAAACTTCACCGTCAAATTCAGTATGAGGAGTAATGGAGCCGGGTTTGGCCAAAACTTGGCCCCTTTCCACGTCTTCTTTCTTTGTTCCCCTCAAAAGAATGCCGACATTATCTCCAGCTCTTCCTTCATCTAATATTTTTTGGAACATTTCAATGCTCACTGCGGTAGTTTTTGAAGTTGCCTTAACGCCCACTAATTCCACATCTTCATTGGGCTTAATAAGACCTCTTTCAATTCTGCCCGTGGCCACAGTTCCCCTGCCTTCTATAGAAAAAACATCCTCTATGGCCATCAAAAATGGCTTGTCTGTCTGCCTGACGGGCTCGGGAATATATTCGTCTAAAGTTTTAACTAATTCCAAAATTGGCTTAGCGGCTTCATCGTCGGCGGATTTTACTTCCAAGGCTTTTAAAGCCGAACCTCTGATAATCGGCGTTGTGTCTCCCGGAAATTTATATTTATTCAAGAGCTCTCTTACTTCAGATTCAACCAAATCAATAATCTCGGGGTCGTCTACGGCATCGCACTTGTTCAAAAATACCACAATTGAGGGCAATCCTACTTGGCGCGCCAAAAGAATGTGCTCTCTGGTTTGAGGCATCGGGCCATCCGGAGCGGACACTACCAAAATAGCTCCGTCCATTTGAGCGGCTCCGGTAATCATGTTTTTAATGTAATCGGCGTGCCCCGGACAATCAATGTGGGCATAATGCCTTTTATCCGACTCATATTCCAAGTGAGTGATAGAAATAGTAATGCCTCTGGCCTTCTCTTCAGGAGCGGCATCTATTTCGTCAACTGATTTCTCTTTCGCTTTAAAGCCCTTGAGGCTCAAAACATGCAGTATCGCTGATGTTAAGGTAGTCTTGCCGTGGTCAACATGACCAATGGTGCCAACATTAACATGCGGCTTGCTTCTTTCAAATTTTGCTTTTTCTGCCATATATTTTTTTATTTATTTATTTAACCCCGACGCTTCGGTCGGGGTCCCGACTTTACGTCGGGATTATTAATTGCTAATTATCAGTATATCACTAAAGCGGCAAGTCTTCAAGCCTCAACTCTTCCGACTCTAATTCTTTAGGCATGGCCTTTTGTTCTTTTCGGATAATGGCCGGAGGCGCGGCTGATTTCTTTTCCGTCAATCTTTTTTTATACTCTTCAAAACTGATCACAACCATGGCCGGCTTGCCGTCTTCAATAATGATAAACTTTCCTCCGTCAATCTCTATTAAATTTTTTATTTCATTTAAGTCCATATTATTTACGTTTGCCTTCAATTATCTCCTGCGCTACATTCTGGGATACTTCTTCATATTTGTCAAACTCCATAGTGAATGTTCCCCTGCCTTCGGTCATGCTTCTTAAAACCGTAGCGTAACCGAACATATCCGACAAGGGAACTTTGGCATCAATAACTTTCATATTGAACCTGTCGGAAGTTTCTTCAATCTTGCCTCTTCTCGCCGATAAATCGCCGATGGTATCGCCAAAAAAATCTTCGGGAACAATCACTTCCAGTTTCATGATTGGCTCCAGTAAAATCGGCTTAGCTTTTTTGCAGGCTGACTGCAAGGCCATGGAGCCAGCAATTTTAAAAGCGATTTCAGAAGAGTCAACTTCGTGGTAAGAACCGTCGTAAAGCGTGACTGCCATATCAACTATAGGATAACTGGCAACCACTCCCTTGTCCAAAGATTCCTTAACTCCCTTTTCAATGGCCGGAATAAATTCTTGGGGAATAGACCCCCCTTTAACTTCATTGATAAACTCAAAACCTTCGCCGCGCTTCTTGGGATTGACCCTTAACCAGACATGCCCGTATTGGCCTCTGCCGCCGGATTGCTTGATGTACTTGCCTTCGCCTTCCGCTTCAAGCTTGATTGTTTCTTTGTAAGCCACTTGCGGCCTACCGACATTCGCCTCAACCTTAAATTCTCTCTTTAACCTGTCAACGAGAATCTCCAAATGCAATTCGCCCATTCCGGCGATTAAAGTTTCTCCGGTTTCTATATCGCTCTTAATCTTAAACGTCGGATCTTCTTCGGCTAATCTCTTTAAGGCCAGGCCCATTTTCTCCTGGTCAGCCTTTGTCTTGGGCTCGATCTTAATTGAAATTACCGGTTCCGGGAATGATATTTTCTCTAAGATAATGGGATTTGCTTCGTCGCAAAGAGTATGGCCGGTGCTGGTGCCCTTAAGGCCAACCGTGGCGGCAATATCGCCGGCAAAAAGCTCATCCACCTCTTCTCTCTCGTTAGCGTGCATTCTTAAAATCCTGCCGATTCTTTCTTTTTCTCCGCTGGTGGTGTTTAAAACATATGATCCCTTAAGCAAAGTCCCGGAATAAATGCGGAAAAAAGTCAAAGCTCCCACAAAAGGATCGGAAGCTATTTTAAACGCCAAGGCGGAAAACGGCTCCTGATCTCCGGCTTTTCTCTCAAGAACTTCGCCGGTCTTGGGGCTAATCCCCTTAACCGGAGGCAAGTCGCCCGGGCTCGGAAGGTAATGGACTACGGCGTCCAAAACAGGCTGGACTCCTTTATTTTTAAGGGAGGAGCCGCAGAATACCGGCACTAATTTATAGTTTAGAACAGACGCCCTTAAAGCCTTTTTTAAGTCATCTATGGAAATTTCTTTTCCTCCTAAGAAATCTTCGGTGAGCTTTTCATCTTCTCCGGCAATTTTCTCAACCATTTTATCGCGATATTCTTTCGCCTGCTCCGATAAATCTTGAGGAATCTCGTACTCCTTGACTATCTGGCCGAAATCTCCTTCAAATTTTATTAATTTCATCGTCAGCAAATCAACTACTCCGGTGAATTTATCTTCGTGCCCCGTTGGAATCTGCATGGCTACGGCATTGGGCGTAAGTTTTTGCAAAATTGATCCGAAACTTCTCTCAAAAGAAGCACCCATCCTGTCCAGCTTATTGATAAAACAAATTCTGGGCACATTAAATTTATCCGCCTGGCGCCAAACCGTTTCTGATTGTGGCTCTACTCCGGCGACGCCGTCAAAAACTACCACGGCTCCGTCCAGAACCCTTAATGATCTTTGCACTTCGGCGGTAAAATCAATATGTCCGGGAGTGTCAATTATGTTAAATCTGTATTCGTTTTCTTTAGTTCTGGCTAAACCCGTCGGCGTCCAAAAACAGGTGATGGCGGCTGAAGTGATGGTGATCCCCCTTTCTCTTTCCTGTTCCATCCAATCCATAACCGTAGTGCCTTCGTCAATGTCGCCTATTTTATGGGTAATTCCCGTGTAAAACAAAACACGCTCGGTGGTGGTTGTTTTACCGGCGTCAATATGAGCGATAATTCCGATATTTCTTACTTTTTCTATAGGATAAACCCTGGGCATAAATTACCACGCAAAATGAGCGAAAGCTCTGTTCGCCTCGGCCATTCTATGGACATCTTCTTTCTTTTTGATGGCGGCGCCTTCGTTTTTAGCGGCCAGCATTAATTCTTCGGCCAGCTTTTCTCTCATCGGTTTTCCTTTTTTCGCTCTGGCGGCGCCGATGATCCATCTCATAGCCAAAGTAACTTTTCTTTCTCCCCTTACTTCCGTCGGCACCTGATAAGTGGCTCCGCCGATTCTCTTGGGTTTTATTTCCAGCAAAGGCGCGGCATTCTGCATGGCCGTATCAAAAATTTCTATGGGATCTTTCTTTGTCTTTTCTTTTATAATATCAAAAGCGCCGTGAACAATTGATCTGGCCGCGTTCTTCTTGCCTTGCTGCATAATATGATTAATCAATATGGAAACCATCACGTTGTTGTAAACGGAATCCGGCTGAATATTTCTATTTTCTCTATGTTTTCTTCTGCTCATAATTATTTGGCTCGTTTTACTCCATACTTTGATCTTTCCTGTTTTCTGCCCTCTACGCCTTGAGTATCGAGCATGCCTCTTACTATATGATATCTGACTCCGGGTAAATCTTTGACTCTGCCTCCCCTGATAACTACTACGGAGTGCTCCTGCAAATTGTGGCCTTCTCCCGGAATATACGCCGTCACCTCCATGCCGTTAGTTAAACGAACCCTGGCCACTTTTCTCAAAGCAGAGTTTGGTTTTTTCGGAGTAGTGGTGAAAACTTTCAGGCACACTCCCCTTTTAAGGGGTGAAGAAAATTCCACCGGCCTGTTTTTTAAAACATTAAAACCAAAAGTCAGGGCAGGCGTTTTGTCTTTCTTTTTTCCCTTGACTCTTCCTTTTTTAATTAGTTGTTGAATAGTCGGCATTGATTATTAATGTAGCAAATAACAAAAATCCCGTCAACACCCCAAGAAAACAAAAGGGCATCTTGCGACGCCCTTTGATTTTTTATTTACTTTTTCTTCCGCAGGCCTCCTTTTTTATGCGCTCATTGGATTCTACCCGCCTGAAATAAAAAGTCAAGGTTTAATGACCGACGATGATGGTGAAAATCGTGCCGGTGATGTATGACAGAAAATTGTTAAACGGCTGGAAAAAGAAAATAAGGAAAATCAAAATAAGAAATCCGAAACGGGCTAAAAATATTTGAGCGCCCAGCGTTGATTTAGGCAAAAGAGAGAAAAAAATATGAGAACCGTCTAGAGGAGGAACCGGCATTAAGTTGAATACCGCCAGCAATATATTGACGGAAACAATGAAATAAATCGCCTGAAAAAAAGCTGGCGAAAGAAAATTAAAACTTAGAGTAAATCGCATCAGCAATCCGAAAATTAAAGCTATCAATAAATTAGAAGCCGGACCGGCAATAGCAACTTTCAAAGAACCGTATTTTTGATCCCGGAAATTATAGGGATTAATCGGCACCGGCTTGGCCCAGCCGATTCCCCGGCCGGTCGTCAAAATCAAAAAAATCGGCAGAATGATAGTGCCGACAAAATCAATGTGCCTTAAAGGATTTAAGGTCAAACGGCCGGCGTTTTTAGCTGTTTGATCGCCGAGACGGCTGGCCACGGCTCCATGAGAAATCTCATGAATAATAACGGAAAAAATCAGAACCGCTACGGAAAATATAAAAGATATTGCCACCATAATTATTCTATGGTAGCATATTAATCATGAGCAGACAATGTACAATTTGCGGTAAAAAACCGACCATGGCCTGGGTCCTGAAAAAACTAAGGGGCAAATACAACCCAACCGTTAAAAAAAGAAAATTACCCAATCTTCAATGGGCGCGTTTAGCGTCGGGCAAAAGAATCAAGGCCTGCGCTAAATGCAAGAGAACTCTGGCGAAAAAGAAATAAATTTTCGGAAAAATTTATTTTTCCGGGGCGTCGTATAATGGTAGTACGCGAGGCTGGGGGTCTTGCAGCTGGAGTCCGATTCTCCACGCCCCGATAATTTTAGAAAAAAATTCTGTAATTTGGGTTTGTCCCTACGGGACATCACCCGTAGGGTGACAACTCCCAGCGCCCCGACTGCGATGTACTAAAAAACCCTGAGCGAAGTCGAAGGGTTTTTTAGTTGCCCTGCTATACCTAGAGAATTCTTCCGGATAATAATCTAAGTGGGTGCCCGCAATGTCAGCCCAAGGGCCGACAAGATATAAGGCTCCCTGGAAGAATGTTTGTCCCAGAATCTACTAGAATGGCAGGGTTGCTTATATTATAGCAAAAATACGTCAATAGAAAAGAGCCCTTCGATAAACTCAGGGCTCTTTATTTTAACTTATGACTATTTACTTGAACGGAGATCATCTGCCGCTTTTTCCGGCAATACGTGGTTAGTATAAATGCCTGTCCCTTTTTCGTTTCCGCCGAGAGTAGTTATCGCCGGCTGGATCATGATAAACCAATGGAAGCTGCCCTGTTCGTTATCGGCGCCGTAAGGAGCCGTGTAGAGTAGCATGTTATATGAAAGACCGGGCACAACTCGGTTAAGACGGTCAAAGGTATCAATCAAAATTTCGGCCAGCGCTTCAAGAGTATGAGGAATATCTTGAAGAAAATGAGCAAAGGATGGGCTGTGGAAAACGCCGACTTTTTTAGGCATAATCCATGTTTCGTAAGGAACCATGGAGGCATATGGCTCAATGACGGTAAAAAAATCATTCTGGCTGACAATCCTCTTTTTTTCGCGCAGTTCATGGTCTATCATTGAACAAGCCGGGCACCGGTTGTACTTATCGGCGCTATGCTGAAAATTAGAAATAATCTGGTTAACATCCAGAGGAATCACCGGGTAAACCACAATCTGACTATGCGGGTGCTCCAGCGATGCTCCGGCCGGCTTGCCATAATTGCGAAATATAAATAAAAATTTCATACGGGGATCTTCCCTTAAGTCAAAATATCTGGCGATGAAACATCGCCATACCGCCATGACCTCCTTCGGACTCATCGCTTCTATCGGATAAATATGCTTGCGGGAATCTATTACCAGCTCATGCGCGCCGAAGGCATCGGTTCTATCAAAAACATCGGAAATATTTTGGACGTCGGTTTTCCCCTCTATCATCAGAAGAAGAAACTTATTGGGAACAACCCGCACCGAACATAAACCGGAGCTGTCTTTTTCCTCATAAAGGATGTGCGGTCCGCCGCAGTTCTGCGGCAAATAAATTTCGTTTTCCGGACAAAGCGGACAAACCTTGGGAGCCGATGATGTTCTTTTGTCGCGACCCGGCGCGAATATCGTCCAACGACCCCTGATTTTATCATTCCTCATTTCGGGAACCTGAATGGCCATGTTTATCTCCTTTCAAAACAAAACTATTTCAACGAACTTTATTAGTGATAACACTATTGACAAATAAAATCAATGGGAGTATAATGTTAGGTAGAAGTTTAAGTCGAAGTATCTCCCACTCCCTCGGGGCGAGGCTCGCCTATTGGGTGGCAAAAAGGTAAAACGACTTAGACAAAAGGTCGTTTTATTTTTTAAAAGAATATCTATGTTTCAGAAATTTGACGATGATCGTCCGAAAAGAGATTTTCCTCCGAGAGAAATGGTTAAGGGAGATTGGAAATGTTCTGAATGCGAAACTCCGATAACGGAGCTTCCATTCGCTCCAGCCCCCGACAGACCAATCTATTGCCGAGATTGTTGGCAAAAGAGGAGAAACTCAAGATTCGGTCGTTAATCTAAAACCAGCCCCTTTCGGGGGCTGGTTTTGTTTTAGAACATTATATCCTCCTCCGCTCTCTTGTAATCGTGAATGTCATCCGCGGCAAACCAAAAATCTATTTCGTGCTCTGCCTCTTCGGGAGTTTCCGAAGCGTGAACAATATTATGAACAGCTCTCTTGCCCCGGTTAGCGGCGGCGGCATCGTCTACGGAAAAATCTCCGCGGATAGTGCCCATCTCTGCGGCCGTAGGCATAGTGGGGCCGGCAATTTTTCTAACCATAGCTACCGCCCTGATGCCTTTAATCACCATCTTAACTACGGGGCCTGAAGTCAAAAAATCCAAAAGCCAAGCTCTCACAAACTCCCCGATTTTAGCCGGATCATCCGTGCCTAATTCTTCTTTGGGGTCCATACCGTGCTCTTTATATGTATTTATTGATTTTTCTCCCAGACGTTTGATCCAGGCCGGATCTTTCGGGTAATGGTCATGCACCTGCTCTTTCGTAGCGTGAATCATTTCCAGGGCGATAATCTTTAGTCCTCTCTGTTCAATGCGAGAAATGATATCTCCGGTCAGTCCCCTTTTGACGCCGTCCGGTTTTACTATTAATAATGTTCTCTCTTCTTTTGGGTTTGTGTTTATCATATTATTTTTATATACCACCTTTTCAAAATTTTGACAAATCTTTAGGTAAGGGATTATTTTACTGCGTAATTCTCGCCGTCGCTGATGATTTTTATATCGCCCGATAAATCGGTTCTAAAAATATTAACTCCGGCTAAATTATCTAAAACTTCCCGATGCGGATGGCCGTAGGAATTATTTCTGCCGGCCGAAATTACGGCAATATCCGGCGACACCGCTTCAACAAATTCCCCGGAAGTTGATGTCTTGCTCCCGTGATGCCCTACCTTCAGCACCTCCGCATCAAGGTTGTGCTTGGCTAAGCCAAGCACAAGCCTTTTTTCGACGGATTGGGAAGCGTCGCCAGTGAATAAAAATGAAATTTTGCCGAAAATTAATTTAACTATTATGGAAGTATCGTTGCTGTCTTTCATCTCTTTCCCCTCTAAACTCTCAAACGGATAAAGAACATCGAGGTCCGACCTCCCCCATATCTGGAGGGAGGTCGGA
>Ga0209541_10008854_pt1 | contig 16463 bp, 18 predicted proteins | sample RifCSPlowO2_01_FD_184027 | JGI IMG/M metagenome (GOLD analysis project Ga0209541, IMG submission 184027) | Groundwater microbial communities from Rifle, Colorado - Rifle CSP2_plank lowO2_0.1 (SPAdes) (version 2) | ecosystem: Environmental > Aquatic > Deep subsurface > Groundwater | place...
CTTAATCTTGAAAAAATCCTCCAACAAACCAAACTTTATACCAGTACCTAAAACTCCGTATTCAACCCTTCTACCCCTTGGTATCTTCCAAAGAAAACCGTCCTTGACAAGGTTCGTATCAAACCAAACTTCAAAACTAGTTGACAAATCCTTCTCCTCTGCCATCACCATCAACCCAATAACATTATCCATCGGTTTTTGGTCAAAATGGTTTCTGACAACAGAATTGGCCCCATCACAGCCGACAATGAATTTAGAAGTAAAAACGCCTTGATTTGTTTTCACCTTCACACCATCACCAATCTCAACACCCCCAACCTTCACACCAAATTTAACAGGCGATTTCAGTCGCTCCACCAGAAACTTGTCCAACCTGTCCCTATCCAATGCAAATGTACTCTGCTTTATTCCAAGTTTAGCCATCTTCCCAGAAGCCGCATGCAAAATACAAGAATCCAATTCGCTTTCAACAAGCCCGTCTACAGGAATAAACTTTTTGATGTCCTGTGAAACCAACCCAGAACAAGCCTTGCCACCAGTCTGTTTCTTCTGTTCCAAAACCAGCACCTTAAATCCCCCCTCAACCAGTGAAGTGAAATAAGACCCTGCCGGACCGGCACCAACCACAATTATATCAAAATCTACCACCATAACAACCTTTTAAACTTAAATCATATATAATCTATTTAATTTATCTAGTTATGGAAGAACAACCGCATCAAGAAGTGAGCCAGCCACACCCACAACCTACACCAGAACACGATCATCAAAAGGCACACCCACCAAAAGAGAAGAAGCCTTACAGGATAATGTTAGGAATTTCCCTAATCATATTAATCTTCTGCGTCGCTATTCTAGTAAACAACTACACCACTACAGGCGACTGGGTAAAAAAAGGCCAAGAACTTCGCGGCGGTCTCGCGATTTCAACGAAGGTCGCTGAACAAATTGATATAAAAGCGCTAGAAGCCGACCTATCTGAAAAATTCGGCCTGATAACTGTTAAAGAAACAACCGGTTTCGGTGGCAGGGAACTCATCGTTGAGGGGCCTTCAACACTAGAGTACGAAAAGGTGTTGGCCGAATTAAAATCAAAGAACATCCCAACAGAAAAGTCCTCAATAAGGTCGATTAGCCCGGCGCTTGGGGAATCGTTTTTCGCCCAGATACAGCTTGGTATAATAATCTCTTTTGTTTTAATGGGTATTGTTGTATTCCTTTTATTCAGGAACTTCATCACACCAGTCTCGGTCATTCTGGCTGCAGGCGTAGACATCATCGAAACGCTCGCCTTCATGAACGTGTTTGGTATTGAGTTGTCTTTAGCCAGCTTCGCTGCGCTGTTGATGTTGATAGGTTACTCTGTAGATACAGACATCCTCCAAAGCACAAGGGTATTCAAAGGCACAGACAGCATGAAAGAAAGGTTTAGAAGCAGCGTGAAGACAGGGATGACAATGACACTTACAACAATCGGCGCTCTCGCCGTCTTATTCATCTCCAACCTAAATCCAATACTGTCCCAAATAGCGGCCGTCCTCTTAATCGGTTTGGTGGTAGACATGGCTAGCACATGGCTGACAAACTCAGGCATTTTGATGTGGTATATGCACAGGAAAGGTTCAACAGAGGTTTAATATGGGAAATCTACTAAGCTACTGGAAAGTTTGGTTACTGGTATTCTGCATACTTGGATCTCTAGGTGCAGTGATGCTAAAGTCAGGGTCGCAGGGTGTTGAAATTGTTTATGTTGCACAATCATCCCCTGCGCAAGGTGTGATAACCCAAGGCGGTGTGGTAACAAGAGTAAACACGGTCCAGGTTAAAAATCTCAATGACTGGAACAACCAAATGGAAAAAATTGCAAATACAGTCCGTTTAACTGTCAATGGTAGGGAGTACACCTTTGATCTAAACCAAACAAACACCACGGGCACCAACCAAGAAAAATTGGGAATCAATGTTTTAGACACATCAAGGTTCAACCTAGACTTCGGCCTTGACCTTCGCGGCGGGACAAGGGTTTTACTCAAGCCAAAAACAGAAGCAACTCCAGAATTGGTTGAAGAGGCAAAAAACGTCCTCCAAACCCGAGCAAACCTTTACGGTCTCAAAGAAATCAAATTCAAAACATTATCTGAATTAGGCGGCACCACACTCATGGAAATCGAAGCAAGTGGTGTCGGCAGCGATGTCATAAACAACCTTCTGTCAAAAACAGGCAAGTTCGAAGCCAAAGTCTCAAAACCCGTTGACATAAAAGACGGCAAAGGCAACTTCAAGCTTTACACAAACACATACCCAGTGGCAATATTAGACAATAGCACAGTTGAAATAAACAACCAGAAAATAAAATTGAATGAAAAGTTCAAACTTGAGGACATAGAATTTGAGCTTGCCAACAAAACAACTGATAAGTTAGTGTTCTTGGGTCTTGCCTATGAAGGCAAGGATATAGAATTGGTTTACACAGACGCGCAGCGTTCTGGTTTACAGTCTGCTCAAGGCGGCGGCTACGCCTTCTTCTTCGGTGTTCTTGTTTCAAAACAAGGCGCTGAAAGGTTCGGAAAAATAACCTCTGGCATACCAGAATTCATAGACATACAATCAAATGAGAAGTACTTGAAAGATTCTGAAATCCTGATTTTTGTCGACGACCAAATGGTTTCCAACCTAAGGATAGGCGCAGAGCTCGGCGGCAAAGCCTACACAACCCCACAAATCTCAGGAAGCGGTGAAGACAGGGAGTCTGCCTTGTCAGAAAGGCAAAGACTTCAAACAGTCCTCAAATCTGGGGCGACACCAGTAAGCCTGGAAACAGTATCTGTAGATGTGATCCCACCAACGCTTGGTGCGGGGTTTGTCACATCATCAATCTACGTTGCGGGTTTAGCGGGCCTCGCCGTTTTTGTGATAATATTTGTCAGATATAGAAGGCCGAAAATAGCAATCCCAATGTTTTTGGTCACCCTTTCCGAAATCATAATAATTTTGGGTGTGGCTGCAATAAACGACGGTGCAGTTTGGGGGTTGATATTGATTTTCAATATAATCTTGCTGGGGGTTTCTGCACTAAAGAAACATGAAGTTGATATCTTTGCTTGGGTGGGCGCAATAACAATCCCATTGCTCGGTTTGGGGATGGCATGGACAATTGATTTACCTGCAATCGGCGGTATAATCGCAGCTATAGGAACAGGTATAGATCACCAAATTATAATAGCCGATGAAGCAATATCGGGCCAGAAAAAGAAAGTCTACAGTTTAAAGGAGAAAATCAAGGTCGCCTTCTTCATAATCTTCGGTGCTGCAGCAACAATAGTTGTCGCAATGTTACCTCTGATGTTCTTGGTAGCCGAATTTGTCAAAGGCTTTGCAATCACAACAATAATCGGCGTCTGGATCGGCATCTCAATAACAAGGCCAGCCTACAGCAGGATTGTTGAAAAAGTCGTAAAAATATAAGAATTTAAAACTTGCTTCTAAATCTCTTAACATGGATTTGTTATATTGGTTATTTGGAGAATCTCTATCTACTGCCACATTACCCACAGAACCCTATACACCAAAGGGCAGATTAGAATCGATTGTTTACAAAACAGCAGACGAGCGACTCGGTGAAAAAACAAGAAAAGGGTTAGGTGGTATAAGACCGGAACATAGGTTTGTAGAAGATTTGGGTTACGATTCTCTAAACAGAGGAGAATTCATATTTGCTTTGGAAGAGAGATTTGACATCACAATACAAGACGCTGAAGCACAGAATCTAAAAACAGTTCAACAAGTTGTAAATTATGTAAGGCAAAGGAAAACAAGACTATAACCAAATAAAATTAACTAAACCCTTCTCTTCTCAAAGAACTGACATTTCCAATAAACCTGATGTGGTCAGCCTCTATCAAGACACCGCCAACAAAACCTTCAATCTCCAGCGTCCCATTCTCTGTTTGTGTTCTCCAATTACCGCTGAAGACATCTATCTTGGAGTTTGACACAGAAAACTTACCCAACCCGACACCTGTCATCGCAATTGTCTTCAATGGATAGTCAACCTTCAAATCAGTCCCTTCGTTTGTAAGCACAACCGTCTTGTTCTTGAAGCTAACATCAACCGCTCCCGAAAACTTTTTAATACCGCCGTTCTCTGTTGTCACATCAACGGGCGTATCTGACTTAAAGCTGTATTGTGTAGAAGGATAAATCCTCATGTCAAAACCCTCACCCGCGCTTGATTGTGGCGGGCTTGTCGCGCTTCCTCCAAGCGGTGTCGAGCCCAAAACGTTCTTTACTTTGTCACCTGCCCCAGGGAACATCGTGAGAACTAAAGAAGCGGCAACCAAGATGACAACAATTGCTATAACCAGCTTTATCAAACCCATATTTATATTGTGTCTCGTCTATATATTAACTTAATCCAAAGTTATAATTCTATGTATAATCTTGCACAGTTTACTGGTGGTGCAGACGCCTTCTCATGGATTGCGTGGTTTGTATTAATGGCAGTCTTCTTCATGTTCTATCCGAGGATGATGATCGGTCAGATAATGTGGAAGATAGAGAAGTCTGCAATCCAAATTGAAAAAATGGCAGCCGAGTCCAAAAAAATCATCCTTAAAAAAATATCCAAAAAACCGACAAAGGAGTTGAAGGATGCGGTTGACAGGTTCTACGAATTTTTCTCGACTGGTCCAGTTGACCTTGACCCAAATGGGATAATTAAAAAATGGGATTATATTGTGCGCGAACAGAAGGACAGGTTTACACAATTCGTCAACAAGGCGGCCCCAAAAATGGACCCAGAAAACAAGGCAAACACCGAGATGGGCTTTGCGGCAGGGATAACCTTGTACGATGTCGCAAAAATTGTCAGGCATTTCGTGGAATTGGCCAAAAAAACCAAAAACCTACAAATCGCAATGATAATACAAATGCAATTGCCAATGATAGAGAGGATTTCAAAATCGCTATATGTGGGCACAAAGGCTTTGTCTGCTGGCCAACCAATCGGCGACGCATTGGGCCCTTTGGTTGCGGCTGATTTGATTGGGAAAACGCCGACAAAAGAGATTGTAGAGGACATTGTTGTTGCAAAAATAAAGTTAAAAAACAGGGAAGTTTTTGTGATGAAATCCAAAGGTCCAGGCGGCAGGTTGGGTTATCCAGGAAAAGCTGTCCAAAAAATAATCACCAAAAACAAGATATCAAAAATAATCACGATTGATGCGGCTGCCAAGCTTGAAGGTGAAAAAACAGGCAGCGTTGCAGAGGGTATCGGTGTCGCAATGGGTGGTATCGGTGTTGAACGTTCCTATATAGAAGATGTTGCTGTTTCAAAAGGCATCCCAATAGACGCTGTGATTGTCAAGATGTCACAGGAAGAGGCAATCATGCCAATGCGAAAAGCGATAAAGGACGCTTTACCAAAGGTTAAGGAGTCCATCGACAGGTTTATAGAATCCACACCAAGAAAAGGTTCAATACTAATCGTCGGCGTCGGCAATACTTCTGGCGTCGGCAATAATGGGGCAGCAGCAGAGTCAGTAATTAAATGGGTCAACGGTCATGAGAAAGAGCTGCTCGCAAAACAGAAAAGCAAGAAGAAGATCGACAGCGAATTCTTGGAGATTTGATATGACAAAGGTAGCTGTTATAGTAGATACAGTAAACGAATGGTTCAACCCCAAATCACCTTATTTTCTAGGCGAAAACAAAGAGTATAGAAACAAAATGAAAAAACTTACTAACTTCTTAAGGAAAAATAAAATCAAAACCATTTTCATACAACATATCGAATCCGATGGTGAAGTTGGCTTTCAGAAAGGCACAGATAGAGTTGAGCTTATTCCAGAGCTAGGAAGAAAAAAAGACGAACCCATTGTTACCAAAGTAAGATCTATTAGTCCATTCTATAAAACGGTTTTAGAGGAAACCCTGAAAAGGCTAAAAGCAGACCACTTGATAATCGCTGGAATAATGACCAACCTCTGTGTAAGAAGCTGTGTTGCAGATGCCTGGGACAGGGAGTACAAAGTCACTGTTGTAAAAGATTGCTGCCTTTCAGACTCAGAAAAAACAAACAAAGCAGTCTTTGACGACATCAAAAATACAAGGTCAGATGTCGAACTAATTACTCTGGAAAAACTGATAAAAACGTATTAAAATCTACACACTAATTACACACCATGACATTTCAAGCAATATACAAAGGTGGTTCATCCTCCTCTTCTAGCCTTGTGATCGGTAACCCAGAAGGGAATGTGGGCATAATCACCTTATGGAGCAAAGCAAAGGAAATAGCGAAAAAGCTCGACCCTTCAAAATATTGTGTGATAGGCCAACTCTTTTCAGCAGAGCGCGGTCTTGATATCCTTGTCAGAAACCTGCTCGCAAACCCCCAAATAACAAACATAATTGTGACTGGTGTTGACTTCTCAAAATCCGGGATTGTTTTAGTAGATTTTTTCGAGAAAGGCTTCAAATCAGGCAAAGCCGAAACCACAGAAAAGCCCTGTTGGCGAGTAAACAGTGATTATGAGGGCTATATCAACCTGGATATACCAGAACAGTCCCTCCAGAAACTGAGAGAGTCAATAAACATAGTCCGCGCCCCCGACATCTCAACTTTTGACTTTTTAACCCTAAAAAAACCAGAAAAAACAAGGCAGAAAGAAATCTTCTTGAAGCCGGAGGAAAAGGTAAAGCAATATGTCGGTGAGTATGTCGGTCATATTGTCCGCGGCAAGACGATTGCAGAAGCTTGGTTGAAAATCCTCGACGAAATCATGAAGTTTGGAAAAGTTTCTGGAACTCACTATGATGACCAGCAAAAAGAAATTGTGGACTTACTTTCAATAATAACAGATGAAGACCCTCAAAATTTTTACATCCCTGAATTCCTACCACAGGACGAAAAACATATGAGGGAATACATACCTAGGATTACAAAGGATATGCCAGGCGGCATCCACAAAAATGAATACACCTATGGTTCCAGAATGAGGTCATGGTTCGGGGACGATCAAGTCAAGAACGCAATTGCAAAACTTGTCCGTGAGCCAAACTCAAGGGCGGTTGTTATCGGTTTATGGGACCCAAACAAAGACTTGGTGATCGGCGGCAGCCCATGCCTCAACCATATTTGGCTAAGGGTAAACGAAAAAGAAAAAAAACTCTACATGACTTGCATATTTAGAAGCCATGATATGTTTGAAGGCTATCCAGAAAACGCCTTCGGCTTGCGTGCCTTGCAGGAGGAGATAAGGAAAGAGCTTGCAGAAAAACTAAAGGAGTCCAACAAAACAATAGACCTCAAGCTTGGCGATTTGATAATCTTGTCCCAGTCAGCACACATCTATGATGACTGTTGGGAAACAGTGGAAACAATTTTGAAAAAACACCTGACAACAAAATACACAAGCCACATAGCAGACATCGACCCCCGTGGCAACTTCGTGATAACAGTTGATTATGGTTCCCAGGAGATTGTCATGGAGCACACATCTCCAGCAAACGTCAAAATCGGCGAGTTCCGCGGCAAAACAGGCTTCGAATTGATGCAAACACTGACAAAAGAAAAAGTCGTCTCCCTGATACCACACGCCATAGATCTAGGTTTAGAACTGATGAAAGCAGAAATCGCGCTGAAACTCGGTCTCCACTATAACCAAGACAGGCCGCTGGATTTTTCAGAAGCCGGAATTAAGAAAGAGGCAGATTAGCTAAACATGAAAACATCAACCACAGATTTCACGCAAATCGTCCACATCCAAATTCTAGTTGGACTCTTTAACCAACTCGGTCAAGGCGCGCCGCGACTCTTCAATATCTATGCCGCTTTCTTCTAGTGCATTACGTATATCCTCTGACAAAAAGAACGCGCTCCTATACTCACGTTCCAATCTCCAACATCGCGCTACAATATCTCTTGGCCGGCCTTGTGGAAGTTTGTCTGCCGCAGCTTCGGTTAGTCTTACATGTGGTTCTCGGAGATATTGCCCAGTCAACAAATTGTACATTGTGGAGCCAAGGGAAAAAATATCTGATTTTGGTCCAACTTGACTATGACAAAATTGCTCCGGTGACAAAAACTGCGTTGTACCAACATTTTCAGTTGCACTGTGTCGAGACAAAACATCTACATAAGCAAAATCAAAATCAACCAAAACCGAAACACCATCATACCTAAGAACTATGTTTGACGGTTTTACGTCCCTGTGTATTATTGGATCTGGAAGATTCTCATGCAAATCCGCTAAACACATAGCAACATCATAACCAACTGTCAAAACAGCGGTTTCGTCTGGAAGTTGAAGATTGTGCAAATTCACACCATCAACATAATCCATAACATATGAACTGTCGTCACTGTAGTGGAGCCTTGGAAAACTTCCAACACCATTCAACAAACGATGTGCTCTTACAGAACTGTCTAAAGCTCCCTCACAACCATCGCGGTAAATTTTTATAGCAACAACTTCACCTGTTTCCTCATCTACAGCGCTGTAAATATGGGCCATTCCGCCACCGCCAATTTGTTCACCATCAACATATCTCCTTCCACCAGCTTCGAAAACAAGACTTTCTTGATCTGTCATAGCCTACAAAACAACAACATCCGATAATTTCCCAATATCCTCTGGATTCAAAACCGGCATCCCGAAGAGATGTGCGTCTTCATCAAGCCTCGGGCACGCACAGTTTACCAAAACATCTAATTTCAATCCCATCAATTTTTCTTTTGTTATAAAGTCCATGACCAAAATCCAAGACTTCTTTCCCATACTGTCAAGCTTTTTCTTCAGTGCCTCAGCTTGCCTTATGTACATCTGTCCAGGCTTCGAAGAAACAACAATGCCAAAATTCTTCCCGTCCTTGGCCTTCTCAATCTGCGCAAACTTTATCCTGTAAAACCTCTCCCTCTCCTTTGAAAAATCCTCAATTGAGTTCGTGTCTGTTGACAAAACAAAAACAGGTTTCTCAGTCTTCCTAACAATACCCAAAGGATGAAAGCGTCCAGAACCGACAAACAGCACACAATCCGCTTCCTCATCCAGAGCTGCTCCTTGATCACAACCTAGGATTTGTCCAGCTTGTTTTGAAATTGTGGGCTTTCCAAACAAAACCCTTTTACCTTTCTTTTCCAAAAAACCTTTAACAGCATCCAAACATCCAATATGTTGTGCAGTTGAAACTAGGTTAAAGCTTTTGAAATGTTCAATTTTTTTCCATTCCATCTCCAACACAGGAAGTGGATCATACTCAAGGCTAAAAGGTACATAGAGCACAGGTATTTCAGATTTTAGATCTCCAAATTGTGTGTGGCCCACATGTACAAGCAAATCACAACACAACATCTTAGCTTCATGATCCTTGATGTCACAAGCTCCCCACATCGGTTCGCAAGAAATTATTGTCTCAATATCCTCCTTTTCCAATAAATCAGCAAAGTCCTGAAGTCTTGTTTTCAAACCTTCTGGTACCTGCAAAAGTATTTTTTTCGCCTTCCTTGATTTAACAGCAGAAATAACATCTGTAAACTCAAACATAAATTACCAATTCGTATCAAGCCCATATTTTGCGATGCTTGATTTAACGATCCCCTTTATTTTGTCAAAGTCTTCTTGGGTTTTTGCCTCCCACCTTATACCAAGCGCCGGAATAGTGTTCGAGGCCCTTATCAAAAACCAACCGCTATCAACCTTGGCTTTCACACCATCAATATCCAAAACATCATATTTTGCCTTCAAGTCTGTTTTCAACCTCTCCACAACCTCAAACTTCTCTTTATCATTACAAAAAACCCTGACCTCATCTGAGGTTATGTAAAAATCCATGTCCTTAGTCAAGTTGTCCAAACCATGCTCTGCAATCAAACCAGCAAACTTCAGGCTCGCAAAAATAGCGTCATCAAAACCAAAGTTATCCTTGAAGAAGTAATGTCCCGAGTGCTCACCACCAAATTCGCAGCCTTCAAGCAAAATTTTAGATTGGATGAATGAGTGACCAACCCTTGATTGCACAGGGATGCCGCCGTTTTGTTTTATTGTGTCCTCAACTGTTTTGGAAGACGTCACGTCAAACACAACCTTTGTTCCTGGCATGTTCTTCACAATGTTTTTGGAAAATATTGAGAGCGCTGTATAGCTTTCTATAACCTTTCCGTCAGGCCCGACAAAGGCAACGCGGTCGCCGTCACCATCATACGCAATACCTAAATGGGCTTGATTATCCAAAACAGCTTTCTGCAAGGCTTGCAAATTCACCTTCTTTATTGGATCCGGTTCATGATTTGGGAAGTTCCCGTCAGGGTCACAATAAAGTTTTACAACCTCTGATCCACCATTCCCAAAAATGTCAGCTGCGATATTCCCACAAACACCATTGCCGCCATCAATCACAACCCTCAATTTTTCTAACCAGTACAAATTTACTTTTGTAGAGACATAGTGTTTGTAATCCTCCAGGATATTTGAAAAGACATATTCACCCTGTTTCTGGCCAACATTGAATTTGCCAGAGTTTATGATGTCCAAAACCGCCTTGATACCGCTATCCCAGCTAAGAGAGACGCCACCGGCTGCACACATCTTGAAACCATTATACTCCTTTGGGTTGTGGCTTGCAGTCACGCAAACCCCACCATCCAACCTTTTGTATGCAACCGCAAAATACAGCAATGGCGTTGGTACGGTCCCAAAATCAATGACCTTGACACCTGTTGACTGCAACCCCCTTATCAGCGCAACCTTTAATTTTGCTGTGTGTAACCTTACATCACCACCAACTGCAACATGGGGCTCTTCACCAAACTTCATCATCCTTTTTCTCGCGCTGTCGGTATTGAAAATAAACGTGCCAAAAGCCCGGCCAATGCTTTCTGCATCAGCCTCATCCAACTCTGTCGGCACCACACCCCTTATATCATACGCGCGAAAAATTGTTTGGTTCATAAACTAAGCTGGCCTCCCACCAACTCTAAATATTTCTGCATTCCTAAGAATCTCGTCTGAATGGGATACGCAAAAATGATCCCTTCCATATGGCGGTGTAATATATGAGCCTGATCTTTTACCTTTCCCATAAACAAAACATCTCCTGTCAGAACAATGTTCATAACCATCCCAAATGAAAGTCACCCCCAGTTCATGCGCCGCCAGCTCAACACCATACTGTAAATCGATATCTTTCCCACCCGCTTCAACGACTTCGTGCCTTATTGGCCTGGCAAAACAAACACCTTGATTTCTAAATCCAGCGCCATATACATGAAAATCACCAGCGACTACTAGCGTCAACATGGTCAACGTCATCCCACCATCACAAAGTCTCTCTGTTGTAACTACAGCCAGCCTACCCATCGATAAATCAACAGTGTTTTTCCTTGCTATTTGGGCAGCGTCATAAATTTCGCGCTTAGATGTTGGTAGATCAACACCCTCTTTCAAAACAAGCCCATCAAAAACTTCATTAAACGGCTTTAAACCCCCTACAGCTTCCATGATTTCCCTTGTTTTTTCTGGATCGCAGTTCCATGGACAATAAAATAATTCCATAACAACTATTTCCCCCTCGCCAGTTTTATATGTGATTCAGCTAACTCGTAGCCATGCGCCTCGGCTGCAATCAAATTCAGGTCTTGTGCAGACGCGGCAGCTGCAATAATCTCAGCTAATTTTCTGGAGTTAGATCCAGGAACAGCGCCCGGCCCGGCGCAACCCAAAATATCCAAACACTCCTTCGCAGTCCCAAAGCCAGCGCCGCCACCAACTGTCGCCACCTCCAAACAAGGGAAGGAAGCAGAAAGCAACAAATCTTCACCAACCAATTCTAAATTTGTAAAGCATGAACTGCTTTCTACTATTTGTGCAGCGTCTTGTCCAGTCGCAATAAACATCGCCGCGATTGTATTCGCCACATTCGCATTGAAACCGCTTATTGTACCAGCCAATGCAGAACCCCTATAATTTTTGAGATAATTCAATTTCACAACATCTACCGGTTCCACATCATAAATTTCCCTGATGATTTTTGCAGGTATCAAAACCTCAGTTTCCACAGATTTCCCCCTTCCAAGCAATACGTTAGTGTGCGTAGCCTTCTTGTCAGTGCACATGTTTGCGGTCAGGCTGACCAATTCAACCCAGTTGTATTTTTCCTTCAAAGCCTTCACCGCGTTTGCAGAGTATTTTGTCACGGAGTTCATGCCCATGCTATCGCCTGTTTGGAAATAAAACCTTAGGTGTACGTGCCTTCCAGACTGGAATGGTTGAATATCCAAAAGTTTAGAAACCTTAGACTCCTTTTCAGCGGCCTCTTTCATTTTGTAGTAGAGTTCACCCTTAGACCTTATCTCATCAGATAGTTTTTTCGCCTTTTCTATATCTGGTGTTTCAATCAACGGCGCCCTTGTCATATGATCCTTTGTCACCACAACCCTAATCCCACCAGCCTCATTGATTGCCCTGCAACCTCTTGTTAGCCCAGCCACCAACGCAGCCTCATTTGTCGCAATCGGTAAATAAAACTCACCCTTTGCCTGCTCTCCAAGAATTTGCAATGGCCCGCCAAAACCCAAAGGGACGATCGCCCCACCAATCTGTTGTTCTATGCCTACAGTCTTTTTTTCAGGGTCGGCCACAGAAACAAAGGCACCCTTAATATTATCCAACCCCCTGCCAGTTTTCTCCTCTAAAAACCTAAGCCTGAGCGCAACAGCCTCCTTATTTGCCTGCAAAAACTTAGAACCATCGCCACCAAAAACACCTTCCAAAATAGCCTCTTCCAGCTTGTAAGGCTTAATTTTCCCGCCCTTCAAATCATTGTATATCCCTTCCAAATTCATACATATACCAATAAAAAATAAGCTTATAAACCTATAGTGTAACAATATAACTTACCGTAGAATCGGCTAATAGAGATACTTATGAAATTAGAGCTTCTGGAAAGCGACAAAAACCTGTTAAAAGTCAAGGTTGCCGGCGAAACCCACACGCTTCTAAACTTATTAAGGGAAAAGTGTTGGGAAGAAAAGGCAGATCAAGCATCATACATTCAGGAACACCCATATATCACAGAGCCGTATGTTGTTGTAAGGTCAAAAGACCCAAAAAAGACACTTCTCAGCGCAGCTCAAGATATAACAGAGCAAGCAAAGGAGTTTAGAGTAGAGTTTGAAAAGGCTGTCAAGAAATAAACAAAGGACACTTACAGTGTACATCTACTTGTGATTAAATGGCCAGAAAAAAACCAGCCGACAATAAAACAACGATTCTATATGTCTGTGTAGGCATCCTACTTGCTGTCCTTGTAAATTTTGGGTTAGGCGCTCTCCTGTCAACCAGCACACCGATTGTTGCTGTAGAATCAAACTCGATGCAGCCAACCTTTTCCCGCGGCGACATACTTATAATCCAGGGATCCAAACCTGAAAACATAAAACAAGGCGATATAATTGTGTTTGTGACAGGAGAAAAAGGCGCGCCAATTGTCCACAGGGTTATAACAAGGAACGCAGACGGTACCTTCCAGACAAAGGGCGACGCAAACGCAGGACAGCTACCTTTTGAAAAAAATATCCAACCTAACCAAATACTCGGAAAGGAAATCCTTATAGTCCCGTTATTAGGCTGGGTCAAGATTTTTATAACAGAAACTGTGATACCAAACAGCTGGGTTTTAATAGTCGTTGTAGTATTAGTAGTATTTATATATTCAACTACAAGAAAAGGAAAGAAGCATATCTTTTCTAAAGCGAAGAAAACAAAGAAGTTAACATCCCAGAGTAGGAAAGGTATAAAGAGAAAAATAAAATAAAAAGGTAGATTATGGAATTCTGCGACAATTGTGGTTTAATATTGGTTGTGAAAAAAGACGGGAAAAAGTCCAGTTTAGTCTGCAGGAAATGTGGTTACAAATCAAAAGACTACAAGCCTTTGGAGATAAGGGAAAAGGTGGAGAAAGCTCCACTGGACGAGATTATAGTTATAGAAAAAAGCGAAGAGGCACTGCCAAAAACAAAAACCAACTGCCCAAAATGTGGAAACAAGGAGGCCTTTTGGTGGATGCAACAAACAAGATCAGCAGACGAGGCACCAACACTGTTTTTGAGATGCGTCAAGTGCAAGCATTCATGGAGAGAATATGGTTAGCTTAAAAATCTTTACTTCTAATCTATAACATGAGCGGCGCACCAACTTTAAGAGAGCCTAGAAAAAGAGCAGACTTCTACGAGAAACTAGTTGAAGATTTCGAGGTAGATATTAAAGCACTCTCTGCCAGTTTGGAGATTGAACCCGATGTTTACAGAGACAATGTTAGAGAAAGCGCACGCAAATTAGCTGGCAAAAGAAAACCAATTGGCTATGGAAAAACAGATATAGGAGACCAAAGAACAGCCGCACTTTTCCTTTCAGATGGTTCTAGAATTGTCGGATGCAAATTTGTGAGAGAAGGTGAAGGTGTGGTTTACGAGTGGGCTGTTACCCTACAGCTTTTAGACTCTAATGGAAAGGGTCTCGGATCGCAGTTAATTGAACACTACAGCGTAGCAGATGGGTGGCCAGGCGATTAACTAGAAAATCTATAGCCTATTCCTCTTTTTGTATTCCTTCTCAGCCTCTAAGTAAGCTTCAAAGCTGCCTATATCATACCATTTCCCTTTAAACCTAAACCCATACACGGGCAGCCTTTTGTACAGCCAGCTGATGAAATATCCAGGGGCATCGTGGTTGTTTTTGTCCTTAAGATATGTAGAAATCATAGCCAGTGCCTCATGTGGGAAAATATAGCAACCAGTTGAAACAAAGGTCGACTTTGGGGTTTCTGGTTTCTCTGAAAAATCAACAACCTTGTCGTCCTTGTCCAACTCAGCCACCCCAAACCTTTTTGCAGCTTCGAGATCTTGCATATCGTAAAAAGCTATCACAGGACACTTCTTTTTGTTATAGTAATTCACAAGCTCCTTGAGCCTGAAATCGAAAAGGTTATCGCCCGCAATCACAATAAGGTCCTCGTCTATACCCTGCGAAGAAACCAAATAATCTAGTGCACCAATGCTGCCCTTCTTCTCCTCATCCTTTGTGGCCGGTTCCACGACCAACTTCAGCTTCCCGTCAAATTTGCTAGTTTTCAACCAATTCTTAAAATGCTCCTCAAACTTCTTGTTCGTGGTTATGTAAATTTTGTCAATGCCTTCTATAGACTCCAAATTCTCTATAATATGCTCAATTATCGGTTTACCTGCTATAACAAGAAGAGGCTTTGGTCTGCCTGTTGTAAGCGGCCACATCCTTTTTGCAAATCCGCCAGCCATTATCACCGCTTTCATACAGGAAACCTCTTACAGTTGGAAACCGATTTTGTCGGTTTCGGTCTCTCCTCCTCTAACCTTCCCTCTATGTTTACAGAAAGAGAAACCCAGTAAAATATATACCGTATGTTTGAATGACTATTTAAAACTTGGGAAATAATTAAGTAAAAGACCGAAACAGATATGCACAAATAAATCAGTATCTGTTTCAACCCATAGTTATGATTCTTCCAGACCACGAAATTAAAAAATACTTGAAAGAAGGGAAAATTGTAATACACCCACTAGACGATCCTGATGTACAGATACAGCCGGCGGGCGTTGACCTAAGATTAGATAACGAGTTCAGGATTTTCAAACTAAACAGCACACCATTTATTGACACCAAAAAACCAACAGACAATTACACAGAGAAAATTGTGCTTAAAGATGACGAACCTTTTGTTGTCCATCCACATGAATTTGTTTTGGGCAAAATAAAAGAGTATGTGAAAATGCCGGCAGACCTTGTTGGTTCAGTTGATGGCAAATCCAGCCTAGGTCGCCTCGGAATCGTGATCCACACAACCTCATCCTCTGTAAACCCTGGCTGGGAGGGCAATCTCGTTCTGGAAATTTCTAACTTGTCAAGGATGCCTGTTGCGATCTATCCAGGAATGAGGATAGCCAAGCTAACCTTCCACAAAATGACCTCGGCAGCAGAAAAGCCATACGGCGACAGGAAGGACACAAAATACAATAAGCAGGCTTCTGTTGACGAAACAAAGGTTTATAAAGAGTTTAGCTAATAATCAGAGTATATCTACTAATAATTGGTGATTTATGGGACTTAGACCAGGACGATGTTACAGGACAATAAAAAGGCCTTACACAAGGCAAAGTTTGAGGAAGCCGAGGAAGGGTTATGTTAAAGGTGTCCCAGCATCAAAAATCCACACATTCCAAACAGGCACACCCAAACAAGAGTTCGCCTTGACAGTTAATTTGTTAGTTACACAAGCTGTCCAAATAAGGCACAATGCCCTCGAAGCAGTTAGGGTTGCGGCCACAAAGGCTTTGACAAAAGGTTTAGGCAGCGAAACCAATTTTTTCATGAAAATACTTGTTTTCCCACACCACGTGATGAGAGAAAATTCAATGGACCCAGGCGCTGGGG
>Ga0209541_10008855_pt1 | contig 16463 bp, 19 predicted proteins | sample RifCSPlowO2_01_FD_184027 | JGI IMG/M metagenome (GOLD analysis project Ga0209541, IMG submission 184027) | Groundwater microbial communities from Rifle, Colorado - Rifle CSP2_plank lowO2_0.1 (SPAdes) (version 2) | ecosystem: Environmental > Aquatic > Deep subsurface > Groundwater | place...
CTTTTTTTAATTTTTTACTTGAAACATGAGCCATATTTATATATTTATATATTTATATTATATTTTAATTTCTAATATTTATCTTCACTACGATATATCGTAGTGAAGAATCTATTTAATTAATTTTAAATTACCGTTCAAAATAATAGGCATTGCTCCATACAGCTCCTCTTTATAAGATACAGATTCGGGTATAGGATTCAGAATATAAATTTTCTTTCCATAATGTAGAGCTAAACTCATTTCTGCCAAAACTGCTCCCCCAATATACCCAGCAACTCCATTTTTTTCATAATTTAAAACAAGCACAATGTCTCCCTTTGCAACTTTATTAAAATGATGTTTGGTCAAGAATGATTTTCTCTTATAGTCACTAGGGTTTTTATACCAAGTTTTGTATTTTTCAACATTGAAATCACCGCTCTTTTTCATCCTATTTGCCGTAAGTGGAATGGCTACTTTGAACCCTAGATTTTTTAGCTCATTTTCGACTCCAACCATTTGTTTGTAAAAGGCAGCACTTGAACAAATAACAATCTCTCGCTTTACTTTTTTCTTTAATTTTTTCTTATTACTTTTCATATATTTTATTATATCACGACTTTTGTTTAACAAAATATTTTATCTCACTACGATGTATCGTAGTATAAATATACCATAAAAACATATTTAATATTTCTTCTTTCATTAATTATAACATTTGTGATAAAGTATGCATATAGAAATATGCTATCCGTACAGTGAAATGTATGATATATTACCGTATATGAAAAAATATCTGACTTTCAATAACATCGCCCAAGTCTGTTTAGTTGTTTTTACCGTCCTTGGCTTTCTTTTTACATCATTAAAAATGCCACAGTATGGACTTGCTTTTAATCTAATTTCGGAAGTATTTTGGTTGTATTCGTCATATAAGGCATGGAAAAAAGCCGACCAGATTGGTATGTTTATTAATACAATCATTATTACTGCAATTATTGGCTTTGGTGTTATTAATTACTGGTTGTTTTAATTACGATATTTTATGCCATGTCATACGAGAAAATAATTGCTGAACTACATAATTTTCCAGACCGAGAGAAAAACTTGCGTAGTGTGACGAGGTATAGTTTGTACCACACGGTTTGGTATCGTACAGATTTGTGGACTCATTCTCGGAGAGTGGGGTGGATTGTTGAACAATTAAATCCAATCGCAGAAAAAATATTTGGAGAAAATTTTGATTCTGAAAAAGCATTCGCGCTTGGTATGGTGCATGATGATGCTGAAACAATATTCGGAGATATTCAGGCGGGATATAAAGCAAATATGACAAAAGAAGAGCTTGAAGAGGTGGGGCAACTTGAACGAAATGCAATTAAAACTTTGGCTTCAAAATCTCCAAAATATATTGGATTATATGAATACGAGACCCTGCTTCATGAGTCACTTAACAAGCCGTCACTTGAATCTATTATTGTTGATTGGGCTGACAAACTCGACGGTTTTTGTGAAGCGCTGCACGAAATTTTTGCAGAAAATACTTTATTTACAGAAAACGTAATACATAAGGAGTACGGCAAAATTTTATTGCCAACCGATCACTATATGAATTGTTTTAAAAACTTTACAAAAAAATTTCCAAAATCAACACCACTTTTTGAGCAAGGATCAGCACTTTTTAAAATTCCTGAATATCCGGATGTAAAAAGTATGGCTCTAAATAGAAGGCCACATACTACAGAATCAATTAAGCAAAAGAAAGGGTACGAGCCGTATGATTTTTGGATACAGTTAACCTTACAAAATGGAACACCTGAAGACATTTCCAATTTGTATATGAGAAAGGAGTAAAAATACGGCTATAATATGTCTCGTTGATAGCATTCCGCACAATACGGCCGATAGCCATCTGATTTTTTATATGCTGATTGTATCATTTTACCACACGAATCGCATGGCTCCTTTGAAACTTGGAAATTGTTTAATATTTTATATCTATCAATTATGCGAGAATGAGGAGTATCTGTTGGCAAAGTTATCTTATTTTGTTTATAAAATTCTATTTCTCTAGGTGTTAATCTAAATGGTTTTCTTGAAATTTCACCTATAATAGCCAAGCTGTATAATTCGTCGACCACATCAGAGACATCGTCCGGTAGTTCTGACACCTCAATACTTTTTAGATTTTTCATATCAACCTCAGTTTCTAGTTGCCAATAAGCACCTTTTTCTTTTGTTTGTTCCTCTGTCATCGGATAAATAAAGCTTGCCAGAGAACTGTTGTATGCACACGGTGAAAATGTCATTGGCATATATTCACCGTAGATACCTTCATCTAGCATTTTTGTTTTTATCTCATCAATTTTATTATAGTATTCCTCAGGCTCGTATTGCTTATTAAATATCATATATGAGCAATTTTTTAGCCCAGCACAACCAAAACAGTTATGACAATTTGTCGATGTCATTACAAATTCACAATCTGAAGATTCCTTAAGGGCAAACGAAAATTTTATATTTGAAGAATTAGTGCCGACGTTTTGACATTCGTATAACCTATCCGAATGCCCCCCACTATGCCCTATATCCATAGAATCCTTCACATTCATGACAGCAAATGCCGCATATCTTACATTTTCAGAATCTTCTGTTTGAAAACAATTGTAACAATCTTTTGACTGTTTGATATCATTACCAGAACAATTTTGCGACTGGTATATGCGAGTAGCGCGAATCGGATTTTTCTTTAAAAAGTTCCAGAATTTATTTTTTTGTTCGATAAATACCTTACGACTGCCCAGATTTGTTTCGACTTTATTTTTTTGATATTCTTCTTTTGACAATTGTTCATTAAACCAACAATAATTTTTATTTCGCAGATTTACACATCCGAAACAGTTCTGGCAATTTCGACAATCATATACAAAATCGCAATTAATACAGCTTGAAGAAAAATATGCGTGCGCGCATTTAAAACAATCGCTCGTAGTCACATTGTCGTAAACGCTATCGTCCTTCCTTAAAAAATAAACATCAACGGCATGTTTTGAGTCATAAATAGAAGAACCAAACATGATATCCTCAGAGCGACGCCCACCAAAAATATAGTAACAATCTTTCATATATTTTCCATAAAAACTATAATCACTATTTGGAGATTCAGCTCCGCGAGGCACGGCACGAAGTGGCACAACTTTTACCAAATCCATATATTGCTCAAAAAATGATTTAGTATTATCAACTTCCATTCCATATGTTTGCCCTTCCCAGCTATCCGAATAATAAGTTGCGTGATCATAAGCTACCCATGGCATAACTGGTGCTACCGGTGAAAGTAACATTTCAGTATGTCCTGGAACATCACATTTTCGCTTGTAGATATTAGAGTAATTTGCGTAAGAAAGCCTGCGTTGCTGTCTGCAATTTGGGCAAAGTTTCGGAGCTGGACACCGAAACATTTTTAAAAAATTTATATCCTCCTTAGTAATTTCAAAATCCTTTTTACACTCCACGCAGGAGCGAGAATGAGTGGCAATCTTCGCCAGTATTTCATCGAGCAGTGCGTCGAATTGTGGTGTCTTACTTTGCATTTTTTCTATTGCATTTTATTAAAAAGCTTCAACCTTGATTCAACGATTGCCTCAATAGCATCTACCGCCGGCTGGAGGATTTTTGATGGATTGATCTCGTTCGGATTTTCAGCAATAAATTTCCCTACCGCTTGTTCGTATGCGAGCCTGATCTCGGAATTTATATGGACAACAGATATTCCGGCAGATATCGCATTTGTAAAATCTTCATCTCGAAGTCCGGACCCGCCGTGAAGTACGAGGGGTATACCGACTGTCTCTTTTATTTTTTTTACGAGCTCCGCATCTATATGAGGCTTGCCAGATTTTATCAATCCATGAATACTGCCGACTGATGGCGCAAACATATCTATTCCAGTTTCATCGACAAATTTTTTCGCATCTTCCGGCTTGGTCAAAATTCCCGCACCTTCGGGAATTGATTCTTTGATATCTGATCCTGATCCTATAAATCCAAGCTCGGCTTCTACCAAAATATCCCGGCCGGTATTTTTTGTAACTTCACGAGCATAATCAACGCATTGTTTTGTAATCTTTACATTTTCTTCAAAACTCAGTTGTGTTCCGTCTATTATTGCCATATCAAACCCTGCGTCTATCACCGCTTTGACTGATTCAAAAGTATGATGGTGGTCTGCATTGAGAAATACAGGGTAATTGTCCCGATCTCGCAAAGTTTTAACCAAAGCAACTCCCTCTTCCCTGCCGACAAACTTTTCTTCTCCCTCAGAAAGCCCGATAATTACGGGCAAATTCAATTTTTTTGCCGCAGTATATATGCCGTGCAAGCCTTCCAGATTTGAAATATTAAAATGACCGATAGCAACACCCTTTTCACCAGCTTCTTGTATGTATTCGCGTAATGTTTTCATATTATGCTCAATTATACCATAGACGATATAAATATGTTAAAATAGAGATATGGAAAATAACATAGATTTTTTAGCTATCGGAGACGTTGTAATTGATGCATTTATAAAGTTAAACGATGCTCATGTGCAAGAAGGTGTAAATCATGAAAATCGCGAGCTTTGCGTGCGCTTTGGAGACAAGGTTCCGTATGAATCAGTGGATGTAGTCTACGCGGTCGGCAACAGCGCAAACGCAGCCGTATCAGCATCAAGGCTCGGACTGAAATCTGCATTTCTTTCATATATCGGAGATGATCAAAATGGAAAAGAATGCCTTGCGACACTTCAAAAAGATAAAGTAGATACAAAATATGTTTTTGCGATTCCAAATATGAAAACAAATTATCACTACGTCCTTTGGTACGGAGCGGAAAGAACGATTCTCGTAAAGCACGAAGAGTATCCGTACAAATTCCCTAAAATTCCTGAAAAAGTCGGCTGGATCTATCTTTCTTCGATGGCGGAAAACTCTGCCGGTTATCATGACGAAATTGGAAAATACGCAATTGCACACCCTGAAACAAAATTGGTATTTCAGCCTGGAACTTTTCAAATGAAAATGGGCACAGAAAAACTAAAAGATATTTATCAAAATACATATCTTTTTTTCTGCAATAAAGAAGAAGCTGAAAGAATTTTAAAACTTAAAAGCCAAAAAGATATAATGGTTTTACTCAAAAGAATTCATGCTCTTGGCCCGAAGATCGTCTGCGTTACGGACGGACCAAATGGCTCGTATGCATATGACGGAACAGATGCATGGAAAATAAATATGTATCCTGACATTGCTCCGCCTGTCTCTCGCACAGGGGCAGGAGATGCATTTTCTTCAACATTTGCAACCGCGCTTGCTCTCGGCAAAACGATACCGGAAGCTCTTACTTGGGGACCGATAAATTCAATGTCCGTCGTCCAAGGAGTCGGCGCGCAAAAGGGACTACTTTCCAGAGAAAAGCTCGAAGAATATTTAAAAAACGCTCCGAAAGATTATAAACCTGTTAAAATAAACTAGGTTTCCCCCTCCTTTCAGGAGAGGGTTAGGGTGAGGTTTTAACTTTTCCTCTTCAAAACTTTTTTTACAGCCTCTTTGATAGAATTTTTTCCCATACCGTAGTATTCTACGAGCTCTTCCGGGACGCCGGATTGACCAAAGCGGTCATGCACACCAATAAATTCAATAGGTATAGGATAATTTTGTGCAAGAACTTCTGCAACAGCAGAGCCCATTCCCCCGGCAATCTGATGTTCTTCTACTGTGACTATTGATTTTGTTTCTTTCGCAAGAGCGATTATCGCATCCGCGTCTATTGGTTTTATAGACGACAAATTCAAAACTTTTGTTTTTATGCCTTCAGCCTCAAGTTTTTTTGCAGTAATTATTGCTTTATACAAAAGCGCGCCCGTTGCAACAATTCCAACCTGTGCAAGTCCAACATCCGGCATCCAATATATTTCCGCTTTGCCTATTTCAAACGGAGTTTCTTCTGTTGTAATGATCGGCGTCTTTTCTCGGGCAAGACGAAGGTACGTAGGAAATTTTGTTTTTGCAATTTCTATTGTCGCTTTTTTCGCTTCTATCGCATCGCATGGAGAAATCACCTGCATGTTTGGAATGACTCGCATTATCGCCATGTCTTCTATTGCCTGGTGTGTGCCGCCATCGGGGCCTACTGATACTCCCCCGTGATTGCCAACAATTTTTACAGGCCTGTCATTGTACGCAATCGTCGTCCGTATCTGTTCCCAGTTTCTGCCCGGCGAAAACATCGCATAGCTGGTAATAAAAGGGATTTTGCCCATAGCAGCCATGCCGGAGCCGACAGTCGCCAGATTTTGCTCTGCTACCCCGATCTCAACATATCGCTCCGGAAATTTATCTTTAAAAGCAAGCATCTGCGTAGACTCAACAAGGTCCGCGCAAAGAGCGACGACATTTTTATCTGCATCTCCTGCAATCACAAGCCCCTGCCCAAATCCTTTTCGAATAGGCACCTGCTCAACGTCAGCATTAAAAATTTTCGGATTAAGTTTTAATTTAGGGTTTAACATAAAGTAATTATAACTATTTTTTGATATTATGATATGATATCTATGATTTGAGTATTAGTAGATTTGGACCGAAATAAAAACAATACGGAACTGATCACTCCCCAAAAGAAGAGCGTGATTGGCAATACGCCTAAGTATGGAAATATTCCTCCAGAAATACTACCGAGTAAAACCGTCGTAACAAATGCGGTGTCTAATAATCCTTCTAGCACACCACCAAAAAATGACCATGATAGACTTGCTAATACAGATATGGCTAATACAGCTGAGAGGATTTTTGCAAAAAACACCTGTCGTTTTACTAATATATAAATAAGAAATAGTAAAAGGCAATTAAAGACATAATAGATTGCCATGAGAAAATCAATCGAAGATACATTTCCCGCCATAATCGGCTCACTGTCCCTATATAAAAATATATATACGATTGTTAAATATGCACCAGCTATTGATCCAGCTAAGGTTGCTCTTTTAATTGTTTTATCAGATATCATATTATTGATGTTCGCTTTTAATTTTAATAATTTTTTTCTTATTTTCTAAAAAATTTCTCTTTGTTAGCACTTTTTTCCCAGTTTCTTTTTCTATTTTCTTTCGTGTGTCACCCGCAATTTTACCGCCTTTTCGCGCATCAATTTTTAACTTTTCAAGTCCCTTAGAATTCTTGGTTTGTGAAATTTTTGTCGTTGTCGCTTCACCAAGCATTGTGAGAATTAATTCCAATTCTTCCATGTGGTCTCTTGGATTATCCGGGTTATTTAGATTTTTATAATCTTTGATCTGTTTTGCATTCATATTAAATGTACCCTGATAAATTTCATTCGTCAGAATTGCAAAATCTATTCCTTCTTTTGCTCCACGGTTTTTCCATTCATCGGTCAAAGTATTACGGATATTAATACCTCGCATTCTTTTTGCTATCCAGTCGGGTGAATATCCTTTTTGGTCGTAAATTTTCTTTGCGCGAAGTATCGCTCGTTCCGGATCTTGAATTTCCTCTATTCGCTCTTGTCCGACTTTCGCAAGCCAAAGTTTGAATGGCTCCGCTTTGGGTGACGGAATAGATTGAACAATACGAAAAATACCCTTAATACTAGCCATATTTTCTTCCCGATTTTTACCATCTTTTGAAATAATTTCAAGGTGGGTACAAAATGTACCCCAGTTGACGGAAAGCTCATTGTCTCTTGCACGCATTTTTTTAATATATTGTTTTACATCGCTAGAATCCGTAAGAGCCACTACCACATCAGTCACTGAAAAAAACCACTGCTCGTCGTGCCAGACTCGCCTGACTTCCTTTTGTTCAAATAGGGCAATTGTATTTTTTTGTTTAATCTTTTTCATTAAAATTTTTTCACTGATGTTCGCTTTTAATTTTTCCTCCGAGTGTTCGAAGCTCATTCAGCGCTTTCGTATAATCCTCTTTCGCAGTCTTCGCATTTGGATCATATCCGTGCCATTTGTAATCTCTTTCAAATTCTTTTACGCCTTTTCCAGGTATCGTATGCGCAATGATGACTGAAGGTTTTTCGTATACCCCCTGAGCTTCCTCTATTGCCTCATTGAGCGCTCTAAAGTCATGCCCCGATACTTCGATCACATGCCAATTGAAAGCACGCCACTTGTCTGCAAGAGGCTCAAGAGGCATGATGTCCTCAGTAAATCCGTCTATCTGAATATTATTTCTGTCGACAATCGCGATCAAATTTCGAAGTTTATTTTTTCCCGCAAGCATTATTCCTTCCCATGTATTCCCTTCATTGTGCTCACCGTCAGACATAAAACAATAAATAAATTTTTCGGTTCCCGCGCCGTTGTCCATGCGCTCCGCGAAAGCCATGCCGACGGCCTGCGAAAGGCCGAGGCCGAGCGGGCCCGAGGAAGTCTCAAGAAATGGCAAATATTCCCGGTGCGGATGCCCCTGCAAGCGACTACCGAATTTTCGCAAAGTTTTCAATTCTTCAATAGGAAAATATCCCGCGTGTGCCATCGTTGCATAGAGCACGGGACAGATATGCCCGTTTGAAAGGACGACCCTATCCCTATCTACCCAAGAAGGATTTTTCGGGTCGTGTTTTAAAATGTGGAAATAAAAAAGAGTAAAAATATCCGCCATGCCGAGAGGTCCGGCAGTGTGCCCGGAACCAGCCTCAATAAGCATCTCGATAATAGACTGGCGAATATTGTTCGCAATTTCTTCGAGTTTATATATTTTGCTTTCAGTCAAAGTTGCCATTTATCTTTTTATTATAACAAGGAGAGAAGAAAAAAGGAAACTTGTTTGTATGAATTTTTGCACGCAATTTATCCCAAATTTTCAAAATCCTGAATCGTTGCTCTTATGTCCGTGCTTTTCCATATCTCTGAACCTGTGACGAGCCTGTCCGCTCCGGCCTCAATAAGACTCGGCGCGGTATCGTAATGCACTCCCCCGTCTACGGAGATCGGAAGATCTGGATATTTTTCTTTTAATATTTTTATATTTGAAAGAGTTCGCTCGTCAAAAGGCTCACCCTGAAAGCCGATCTTTGCGATGCCCATGCATTGCACAAAATCGACATAGTGAATAAGCGGAAATATTTCTTCAACAGGCGTATTAGGATTGAAAGCGATGCCGATCTCAAGATTTTCCCGCATGTACATATCAATGCCTTCCAAAAAGTTTTTGAGTTCTTCTTTATTTTCCACCGCTTCATAATGAAAAACGATCCTCTTTGCTCCGAGCTTCATAAACATATCCATTTTTGAAGGAGTGTCAGCGACCATGAGATCAAGCTCAAAATCAATGTCTTCCCAAAATGGCATTCCCTCTTCTTCGTCCATTATTTTGAGGAAATTATGATCAAACTCATTACCCATGTATGGCCACGTCCTGTTTTTTACAAAAATTCCATCACAAATATCGATCTGCACCATAGGCGAAACACCTCGTATGAGGGATATTTTATTTTTCAAATCTTCGTAATTTTTCGGCATTATTGCCGGGATTATTTCAATCATGTGGATAGCTAGTTAGGCGCTAGGCATTAGGCTCTAGTTTGTTAATACGGCGAACATGCCTTTCTTCTGCATAAAAATTTGTTTCTAGAAATAGTTTCAATGCTTTCTTCGCTTCTTCGTCTGAAACAAACCGAGCTGCAATTGAAATAATATTTGCGTTGTTGTGCTCCCTCGCAAGCCGTACGCCTTCATACGAGTCTATACTTTCTCGGCCGGCAATATCTACAATTCCATTTGCCGGCCTTGGACCATAAAAAACCATGGCCCTGACCCCGGCAACCCTATTTGCGCATATTGCCTCTCCTTGTCCGCCCCCGCCAAGTACTACACCTTTACTATCAAGATCTCGTGAGACCGCTTCCGCAACTGGCCTTACAAAATCCGGATAATCATCATTTGAGTCAAATGCAAAAGGCCCCTTGTCTTCGACCTCATTTCCAAGTTCGCTCAAATATTCTTTGAGTTTTTCTTTAAGTGCATATCCTGCATGATCCGATCCAATGTATATTTTCATAAATATTTACTAATGTAAGGTATTATTTTTATAAATTTTATCCAAAATTGAAGTTAAGTTAGTTCTGTTTACATCCACATCACAACTACAAAACCACTTCCCGTCTCGTAAATCTATAGGGTAATGATGCGATCCGTGCTCTTGATATATTGCTGGATCTAACGATGGATTTGGTTTAAATTCTGGAACAATAATATCAAACTGATGACCCAAAATATTTTTATTTAAATAATCGACCATCTCTGATGTAAAGGACATGCCATCATTTAGAATAACTCTAAAATCCTTATCAGTTATTAAGCTATTTCCATCAATTCCTATAATTTTTACTGCCTCCTTTTCATTTTGAATTTTTTGATATTCAATACTTGAATCTTTTATTTGTTTAATGATTTCTTGTTTAAATCCAACCTCATGCTTAAGTTGATTAAATTCTCCTATTAAACCAATGGATATTTGAATTCCCGCAAATATACTAAAGACCAACATTAAACTAAAAATCAGATATTTTCTCTCTCTTATAAGTGATCGAACTAAAGTAAGAGGTAAAAGTACTATCAATAAAAAGATAATATAAAGCGGTAATCGAGTACTAAATGTGCCACTATTATAGGCAAGTATCATTGAAAATACAAATGCACCAAAAAAAAGAGCAACCTGTAAAATTATAACAAATACTGCTTTAAGAAGTACCCCAAAAATTTTATTGTTACCAATATTTTTATCTTCTACTCTCCCCTCTTTCAATATGCCTTTTTTTATTAAATCATCCATTATTTTATTTCATCGTCTTGATTACATGCTCGACTAAAGTAGAAGTATACCCCATTTCATTGTCATACCAGCCCATGACTTTCACTAAGTTTCCTCCGACGACTCGGGTCAATTCGAGATCCGCAATCGATGCGTGCGAATTGCCGAGAATATCGGAAGAGACGAGAGGCTCATTTGTGACAGCAAAAAGTTTTGACCATTTTGGGTCCGTTGATGCTTTTTTCAAAATTGAATTCACTTCTTCAACTGTCGTATCGCGCTTTGCGATAAAAGTAATATCAACGATAGATCCCGCTGGTACTGGCACTCGCATCGAGATGCCGTCGAAAAGTCCTTCGAGTGCAGGAAATGCTTTCGTGACCGCAATTGCCGCACCGGTCGAACTCGGCACTATATTTTGTGCAGCAGCTCGGCCTTCGCGAAGATCTTTTTTGCTTGGACCGTCTACAAGAGCCTGAGATGCAGTGTATCCATGCACAGTATTGAGTACTGCTTTTTCGATGCCAATAGCTTCGTGAAGAATTGCAATCAAAGGACTCGCAGCATTTGTCGTACAAGAAGCATTTGAGGTAATGTCGCATGTGCCAAATTTTTCTTCGTTGACGCCCATTAAGATAGTTTCCCCGTGAATAACTTCTTCGTTTGCAGGCTTGCCCGCCGAAGCTTTAGCGGAGGCGGGTGCTGAAATGACAACTTTCTTTGCCCCCTGATTAAGGTGGAATTTCGCTTTATCATAAGCAGTAAAAAGTCCCGTTGATTCGACAACAACATCGATATCAAGTTCTTTCCATGGAAGTTTTGTGACATCTTTTTCAGAAACAAATTTTACAGCCTTGCCGTCGATCGTAATACTTGAACCATCATGGGATATTTCATGTCCCCATTGCCTGTACACGGTATCGTATTTTAAAAGGTATGCGAGCGAATCGATAGAGCCAAGGTCATTGACCGCAACAATTTCAATTTCAGGTCTTTCCCAAGCAATCTTCAAAAATGCCCTTCCAATTCGACCAAAACCATTAATAGCTACTCTTACTTTTTTATCTAGCATAATTTTATATTTATTAAATCTAATTAATTGTACATTTATCATTATAGCAAGAAAACCCTAAATTCCAGCCTCCTATTTCCACCCCACTTGGTAGTTCAACTACCAAGTGCTATACTGTAAACATGAGAAATCACACTTTTGAAATTGGAGAGTACTACCATATTTACAATCGTGGAAATAATAAAAGAGATATTATTTTAAACAAAGAAGACCTAAGTAGGTTTGTGCAAAGTATTGTTGAATTAAATATCCCTGAACCGATTGGGAGTCTCTTTGAACTATCTTTCCGAAAAAAGAATTTGCCTGAGCTTGGTAGTTCAACTACCAAGCTGGTATCTATTGTTGCTTATTGCGTAAATCCTAATCACTTTCATTTACTGCTGACTCCTCTAGTTGAAAACGGTATAGAAAAATTTATGCAAAAACTTGGTGGATATACTAGATACTTTAATGAAAAAAATAAAAATAGTGGGTCTTTATTCCAAGGAAGATTTAAATCCAAGCATATCAAGAATGACAGATACCTTAATCATGTCTCGGCATATATAAATATGAATAACAGGAACCTGCTTGGTAGTTCAACTACCAAGTTGAGTAGATCTAGCTTGGAAGAGTATATTGGAGATACTGTTGATCTAAATAGAATTTGCGATACGGATATTGTTCTTGGGCAATTTCAGAGTAAAAAAGCTTATGCAAAATTTGCTCTTGAATCTTGGCAAGATACTCAGAAAAGGAAGCGGGAGCTTAAAATGACTGATTTGGATTTTTTGCTAGAGTAACCACGACCTAATAAACTACATTGTATAATGCCAATGCCATGGTTCGTACATCATACCCAATGTATTGTTTTTGGGGTACGATTCATAAAAATTGAATTTCTCTGCGTTCTTTTTTAACCATTGATATTCTTCTGTTTGTTCAAAACCCTCCCCTTTGATGCCGTCTTCTGTCATAAAATCAATAGCCTGTCTTTCTGTACAAACGTGTTCACTGTAATCCGGAAAGCAAACTCTTCGTAGGGTTTTATTGAAGTCAAAGCCATAGATCCTATGTAAAATATCAAAAAACAAGAAAGTTTGTCTTGCCGAAGATCGATATCCGTATAAGATTAATAACTTCTTACCAATATCTTTCTCAATAGCATTATTCATTTTCTCATATACTCTAAAAATAGACTCTGGGAGATATTGGCACGGGATCGTTTCTTGATTACTATTGCTTATGTATACTTGACCGTCGATTGCTAGTAATTTCTCTGAAAGAGGCCTCACTCCAATAAAAGGTAAAGTATACTTGATTTGCTTCGGATTAATAGATAAGAATTTTTTAATAACGGCTATTTCTTCAAAATCAAAAAGTTTATAAAAATCGTCAAAGCCAATGACAGCAAATTGCTTATTCTTTTCCTGCTCCTTTTTACCTTTTGAAATAATAGATTCTATCAAGCCCTTTTCTGTTTCTGATATAATCCAAATGTTATTCATAAATAGACAATTTATGTTACTTGGTAGTTCAACTACCAAGTAACATTATTTCAATAACTCTACCAATAATTTCTTTACAATGACAGGGTTTGCGCTTCCTTTGGTCTCTTTCATTACTTGACCAACGAGGGACATCAGTGCATTTTCTTTTCCGCCTTTGTAATCAGTAACAATTTTGGGACTTAGATCTATGACCCCCTGCACGATCGCGCGAACTTCATTTTCATCCGTCTTTTGGATCATGCCTTTTTTTTCGGCGATCTCTTTCGGAGAATCATCTTCATCTGCCAAAATTTCCAAAATATCTTTCGCTGCGCGAGAATTTATCGTACAATCCGAAACCATTTTGATAAGTTCGGCAAAATGATACGAATGAGGATATTTAAAAACATCTCCTTTCTTTTTCATCTGACCAACAAGATCTGAAGTAATGTAATTTGAAGCAGTTTTTGCAAGCTCTTTATCAGTGCCAAGATCCGTAATAACATCCTCAAAAAATCCGGACAAAGTAAAATCATTAACGAAACTTTCTACATCTTCGTCTTTGATTCCGAACTGCTCTTTATATCTTTTTCGTTTCTGCCAAGGAAGCTCCGGCAAGGTTTTTTTCATTTCTTCCAGATCAAAAACTTCATGGAGTTTAAATTTTGGAATATCCGGATCGGGGAAATATCGATAATCCGCAGAATTTTCTTTTGATCTTTGAGAAAAAGTTTTATTTTTCATTTCATCCCAACCTCTCGTCTCCTGTACGATATCGGCACCCTTCCCTTCTTCAAGAAGCGCGACCATCCTTTTTACTTCAAAATTTATCGCTCGTTCTGCGCTCTTAAATGAGTTCAAATTTTTTACTTCAACTTTCGTACCGAATTTTTTCTCATCATCGGTAGTCGAGATATTTGCTTCAACTCGCATTTCCCCTTTTTCCATATTCGCTTCCGAAACTCCGAGGTATTGAAGGAGAAGCTGAAATTCTTTTGCAAATTTTGAAGCGGATAAGCCGGCTTCTTCTGCGCTAGGGAATGTATGAGTCTCGGTCACGAGCTCCATGAGGGGCACGCCGGCACGATTGTAATCGATCAAAGAAAAATCTCCCCTATCGTGTTTGGAATTTGCCGTATCTTCTTCAAGATGAACTCTCGTCAGCTTAAAACCGCCAAGCTCTCCACCGGAGACGATCGGGTATTTATATTGAGAGATCTGATAGCCTTTTGGAATATCGGGATAAAAATAATTTTTTCTATCAAACTCCGTGAAATCTGCGATATTTCCATTTACTGAAAGCCCGACTTTAACAACACTCTCCACGGCTTTTTTATTTACAACAGGCAAAGTCCCCGGATGCGCCATGCACACAGGGCAAATATTTACATTCGGCCGTTCCTCGTCTGCATCGTTCTTGCAAGAGCAAAACATCTTTGTCAGCGTCTTAAGCTCCGCATGCACCTCAAGCCCAATCATAGTATAGTATTTCTTTTCCACGACTGTATTTTAACAGATTTTAAGATATATAAAAACTTGACTTTGTGACTAAGTATGCTATTATGCTATTGAAAATAAATTGTTGAACCTTTATAAAAAACACTCAGATGAAAAAGATGACCTTAAAGAAAGACGAAATTATCAATCTTCCAATTTATGATTTCTTCTACAGCCTATTGCCGAAATTAGCCGAAACAAAAGCAGAAAAAACTTTTTTAACAATGGCAATTAAAGCAATTGTTAGCGAGTTTTGGAGTAATGTTACTTATGGAAAAACAGTAAAAAATTTACTGTTGACTGATCCTTATATTATAAGGAGTGAGCTTGAATTAAGCAAAAGTAAAATCCCGTACGGAACATCAACTCATGATTTTTTAAGAAAATTTTTCATTATAAATGAATTTGACACAAATGAGTACATTTTTTTAAAAAGCAACACTATAAAAGCTGAGAGGTCATATAACGAAAAAAATGTTGTTTTATAGAAATTAAAAAAGAGGGGCACTGCGCAAGCAACCCCTTTTAAATTTGTCTACCAACTCACGCATATACGTATGATAGTAGACATAAATGAAATAAACGGCAAAATGGTTAATTATGAAGTTTTAAACTTCCACTTTTGGTGACCTCAAGTATTTCAACAAATTTCAAAATTTCCAATTTATCCACATCTTCCAAAAAAGTTTTAGGCAGTTTTACCTTACCAACCCACACACTTTTATGGATCATATTAAATCCCAACCTATTTAGCATATTTCTTATAACATCTCTTGCTCTGTTGAATACTACAGGAATATCATAACTGATTATTATCACTCTGTCCCCTGCTTCTTTCTTGTAAACATTTTGCCAACTTAGTGAATTTTTTCTCAAAGAATTCAGCTTCTTTTTTCCTTTTTCAGATAAAGAAACTTTTTCATTAGCGTTAACAGATATCAAACCGTCTTTCTTTAGTTTAGAAAAATATTTTTGAAAATCTCTTATTTTTTGTTTTTTAATCTTTTCAGCCTCTCTACTGTGTTTTTTACTTTCAAGTTTTTTATTCAATTTTCCCATACTTGCACCATAACCGGATTCAAGAGAAGCACTTATAAAATCAATTTGATCCAAAGCGCAATTTTCCAAAAACCCAAGAACTTTGTAAATAATTTCTCCTTTCATATACCAAATATTAACATATTTACAAATGTCTACCAACTCACGCATATACGTATGACAGTAGACAACGAGCTTTTTATTTAGCAGGCAGTATTAATTTATTTCCGTACGATCTTTTGAAGTTCTTTTTTGAGTGTTTTTACCGAAGTCTCGTCGTATAGCGACAAGGTAAATACTTCTCCTCCGAGTTTCTCAAAGTCTTTTACTTTTTTGGCAATAATTTTCGGATCATCAACTACGTCAGTCTTGGTCAAGATTATTATTTCTTCTTTTGAGCACAGACCTTCGTCTCCAAGCTCATATTTTTTATCATACTTCGCAAGTTCTTTTCTAATCTCTTTATAAACTTTCATCATGCCTCCGGTTCGCGCAAGCTCATTTTCAAAAGAAACCAAATGCGCGAGCATCTTCGTTCTTTTAATATGGCGTAAAAATTTTACACCGAGTCCTTTGCCTTCG
>Ga0209541_10008860_pt1 | contig 16461 bp, 18 predicted proteins | sample RifCSPlowO2_01_FD_184027 | JGI IMG/M metagenome (GOLD analysis project Ga0209541, IMG submission 184027) | Groundwater microbial communities from Rifle, Colorado - Rifle CSP2_plank lowO2_0.1 (SPAdes) (version 2) | ecosystem: Environmental > Aquatic > Deep subsurface > Groundwater | place...
AAATACTTGCCGCCGAGGAGGCGGCCGTCCGCTCCGCACAGGCGATGCTCGCGAAGACGCGCGTCGTCGCGCCCTTCACCGGCATCGTGACGCGCATGGACGCGAAGGTTGGCGAAATCGTCTCTCCGAGCGTGTCCAATATTTCCATACAGAGCAGCGGCGTCTTTGAAGTTGAGACCTATGTTCCAGAAGTTGCTATCGCGCGCATCGCGCCCGAGAACACGGCCACGGTCATGCTCGATGCCTACGGGAGTTCCGCAGAATTCCCAGCGACCGTCATTCTCGTTGACCCCGCCGAGACGATAAAAGACGGCATCCCGACCTACAAAACCACGCTCGTGTTCCACGAAGCCGACCCGCGTATCCGGAGCGGTATGACTGCTAATGTGGTTATCGAAACGGGCGTGCTAGAGGATTCCATCGTCATCCCAGCAGGCGCTGTCGGCGTGCAGAACGGCACCTCGTATGTATCGGTGGTGGAACAGAATTCGGTCGTCTCGCGTCCAGTCACGACCGGCCCGTCTCCTGCAGTCGGGCAGGCGCAGATTCTCTCCGGTCTTTCTGATGGCGATGTAATCCTGCTGTCGCCCGCGCGATAAGCATGCTGTCGCTGACCAACATTCGGGTTGGCTTCTATCTCGCCCTGCGGCAGTTGCGCGGCGCGAATCGCTGGGCGACGAGTCTCATCATCTTCGTGATGTTGCTCACATTCCTGAATCTCGTGGTGGTGACCGGTCTGTTGGTTGGCATCGTTGCGGGCATCTCCAACCAATTCCGCGTACAGGAGACGGGCGATGTCGTCATCTCGTCCCTTGATACGAAGGATTATATTGAGAATAGTCCGCAGATACTCTCCTTCTTAAAAACGCTCCCGCAGCCGAAAGTCACGAGCGCGCGGTATATAGTCACGGGGACCATTGAAGCGAACTACTTTGAGCGGACCGACTTGAACGAAAAGCCGAATAAGACGGGTGCGACCATCGTCGGCATAGACCCCGTCACCGAAAATACGTTCTCGGGACTCCCGCGCTATCTCGGAGAAGGGACGTACCTCTCTTCTTCCGACTACGACTCTGTTTTGCTCGGGCCGCAGTTCGTTGAACGGTATTCTTTCGGCGAGCAACCCGGACTCACCCCGCTGAGAAATGTGTATCCGGGAACCAAGATTCGCCTCACGATTAATGGTCATACGCGCGAGGTCATCGTGAAGGGAATACTCGATGTTCCGGCGAACTCCCCGCTTGCTGCGCACGTGTTTATGCCAGCGAACGAGGTGCGGCAGCTCATGGGCCGCACCGATTACGCCGTGAACGAAATCGCCATACTGCTGAATCCGGGGGTAGACCCAGCTGAATTCCGCGATTTCCTCAAGCGGAGCGGGCTTGCGGAGAGTGCGAAGGTGAGGACCTTTGAAGACGCGATTCCAAACGGCGTTGCCGAGGTCCAAAACACATTTGCCATGATCGGAAACGCCATCGGTTCAATCGGTCTTGCGGTCGCCGCCATCACGATTTTCATTGTCATCTTCATCAACGCGATTACGCGCCGGAAATTCATCGGCATTCTGAAGGGTATCGGCATCTCGGGCTCCGCGATTGAGATTTCGTACATCTTCCAGTCGCTGTTCTACGCCGCCATCGGCTCCGCGCTCGGGATGGGAATTCTCTACGGCTTTTTGGTGCCGTATGTCTCCGCGCATCCCATCGTCCTGCCGATTAGCAATGCGATTATCGTCGCGCCGGTCGCCGGGACGGTGGTGCGCATCCTGCTACTCGTGCTAACCACCGTCGTGGCTGGGTATCTGCCGTCGCGGATGATCGTGCGCCGCAACACGCTGGATTCTATCCTCGGCCGCAACTGACTATGATTGAAGTAAAAAATCTCATAAAGACATTTAAAGACGGTCCCGTTGAAACGCGCGTACTAAAGGGCATCACGCTCTCGGTACGAAACGGAGAGTTTATCGCGATTATGGGTCGCTCGGGGGCAGGGAAAAGCACGCTCCTCTACCAGACATCGCTTCTTGATGAACCGACATCGGGCGAGATCTACATCAACGGCAGAGAAGCGCATACGATGACCGAGAACGAGAAGATGTTCTTTCGGCTCGCTGAGTTCGGCTATGTCTTCCAGGATTATGCGCTTTTGCCAGAGATGACCGCGCTTGAGAATGTCGCCCTACCGCTTCTTATGCAGGGGTTGAGCACCGCTGCCGCTGAGGCGAAGGCAACCGCCGCGCTCACTCGGGTGGGTCTCGGGAGCCGCATCCGTAACCTCCCGGGCCAGCTCTCGGGCGGTGAACAACAGCGGGTCTCCATCTCGCGCGCCGTCGCGCATGGACCGGGAGTTCTCTTCGCGGATGAACCGACCGCGAACCTTGATAAAGAGTCCTCAGCCACCGTTATGGAAATCTTCAAAGAGCTCCACGCCAATGGTCAGACCATCATTATGGTGACGCACGAGGACGAATTCGCGAAGTTCGCCGAGCGGATTGTGAAGATTGACGACGGACAAATAATTTCTGACACTCCGTTTCGCGGGTAAGTTTTGCACAGGGGTCTCCACAACCCCCAAAACAGGTCATATTGGAGGGATCGGAGCCTAAAGGCTCATTCTACGCGTTTGTTGATAAGTACCCACTTCTCTTATGATATTCCTGTAGAATATGGATGTGGATAAAAACGGTAAAAAAGTGGTGCTGGTTGAGGACGACTCGCTTATGTCGGGTATTCTCGCTCGGCACCTCGTTAATGACGGATACGCAATTGTTACTGTCACCGACGGAGCAAAGGCGTTTGGGCGCATTCAGGATGAACAGCCGGACATCGTGCTTCTTGACATCATCCTTCCGGGGGTGGGAGGTTTCGATATCTTGAAGAAGTTGAAGCAGGATGATTCGACGAAATCGATTCCCGTCGTGATTCTTTCGAATCTAGGGAGCAAGGAAGACATACAGCACGGCATTGACCTGGGTGCGGAGGAATATTTCGTCAAAGCGAATTCCATGGTTGAAGAGATAACGAGAAAGGTGAAGGGGATCCTCAATCGACCTATTAATTAACCATTAAACAAACATATGAATTTTGCAAAATTCTTTCCAGTGGCGCTTATTGTCGGTATACTCGCGGCAATCTCTGTATTGGGCTGGCAGTATTTCTCAGACGCATCGAGGTACCCGTGGCTCCAGATATGGCCAGTCTTCATCACGTGGGGGCTCTATTTTGTGGCAGGGGCCAAGATTGGCCGACTGCACAAGGAGATTCTTGGCATAACCGGCGGTATTCTATTCGGTTATCTGACGCTATTGATAGCGTTTGCACCGTCCGTCCAGAGTGCGTTGGGAGGAACATGGAGTTTACCGGTAACCGTCTTTGTCATCGCCACCATCATAGTTCTCCTCGAGCTGACCGATTGGTTTGAGTTTGCTCCCGTATACTTTATCGCGTACGCCGGTTACTTCGCCTACGTGTTCGGCAAGTTTTCAGGAGGCGCTGGAAATGCGACGGAGATGTTCTACTTCTGGGTCCCGATGATGGTCGGCCTTGCGTTCGGCGTCGTCACAGCAGTTCTGCGCAAACGGCTCTTGGAAGCTGAAGGCGTGTACGGTTCCGCACAAGAGACCGTGTTCGACAAAGAAACGGCGTAGGCTCTACATTGTCGGCATTTTCTTCTTGGAAAGGGGGAGTTTCATCGTGAACGTCGATCCCACATTCTCTCGGGATTCAAATTGTATAACCCCGCGGTGGTGGCTAATAATATTTTTGCCGATGTAGAGGCCGAGACCGGAGCCTTCGGTTTCTAGCAGGACGGCGTTTTTGGCGCGGAAGAACTTATTGAATATAAATGAGTGTTCTTTTTCGGAAATACCGATGCCAGTGTCGTGTACGACAAGAGAAAGGAACTCTTTTTCTGCTATGAATGAGAGGGTGATAACACCGCCCTTCAAAGTGTACTTTATGGCGTTTTCTACCAAGTTGTTTATAGCCACTTTTATCTTCTCCCGGTCAACGCTCACTTGGGGGAGTGCCTGCTCCGATTCAATCAAGCGAAGCGTGACATTGTGATTGACAATGTCTCCTTTGAGGCCGGTGATGACCTCCTTGACCATTGTCACAAGGTCGGTCAGTTCAAAGTTGTATCCGAACTGACCTTCCTCTATGCGCGACACATCAAGCAGGTCGTTGATTAGCGTTATAAGGCGCTCATTTGTCTGGGACATCTTTTGTATGATTTCTTTCTGCATGGATGTCAGCACCCCTTCTTTTTCCGTGAGCAGAGTCTCAAGCGCCCACTTTATGCCAGTAAGCGGCGTGCGGAGCTGGTGCGAGGCGGTTGTAAGGAAGTTTGACTTAAGCTGGTCGACCTCTCGTTCATGAGTGACGTCGTGAAGCACCTGTACGGTGCCAATTTTCGTCCCCACCTCGTCTCGAACGGGGATTTTGGTCACAAGGAGAACGATACGGTGGGACCCTTCGGTGATGTACTCCACGTTTTCGTAATCTGATTGAGGAAGACGATGTATGGCATAGAGGTTTTTGTGGTAGACATCCATCTCAGCGAAAGCTTTAGAAGGACACTTCCCGATGACATCATTCGCTTTGAGCCATAGGAGCTCCTCGGCTCTTGGATTGAAGAAAACGAGTGCATCGTCGAGGTCGTACATGATAAGACCGTCGTTGAGACTCCGTACAATAGAGAGTGTTTTGATACGTTCCGCCCCGAGCTCATCAAAGATGCGACCATTCTCTACGGCGGTTGCGGCTTGGTTAGCGACGATACCCGCGATAGTCATTTCAAACGGTTCAAAAATGTGTTTCTTTTCGTAATAGATGCACATACCCCCGATGATGCGGTCCTTAACCTTCAATGGCATGCACATGAGTCCGTGATACCCCTGTTTCTTCACCGCAGGGAGCCATGATGAGGGAAGGCGCGGGTCTTTCTGGACGTTTGAGGTCGCCCACACCTTGCCGGTCTGCATCGCACGCCCTATCCACGCACTGCCGAGCGGCATAGGGTCCTTCCTAGAATGCGCGAGATACTGCGGTTGCATACCATATGCCGCGCGGATATAGACGCTTTTGTTGTCGGGAGTGAAATCCCAGAAGTTTACGTACTTAGCGCGGATTGCTTCGCCGATGCTCTTCGCGATTCCCTCCAGGATGGTATCGATTCGCTTTTCAATCGCGAGGAATTGAGAACTTCTGGCAAGGGCCGAGAGGAGACGTTGTCGCTTCGCCTGTTCGGCGGGAGAGAGGACGCGTTTCGTATCGGTGAAAATGCCGGGAGTTAAAGAAAAAGTCTGGTATTCTTTCTTCTTTTTTTCTGTGGTCACTCTTGCTATAGTATCACTAGTATCGCGTGTTGAGTTTTGCACAGGTGCCTCCCACAGACCCCTAAAACAGGTCATACTGGAAGGAGCGGACCACCACCCCCGCTTTACTCATCACTCTATTCATCCGCATGAAATTACACGGCACAATGTTCATTCTCGTCATCGTCGGCGGCCTCAACTGGGGTCTCGTCGCACTCGGCAATTGGATGGGCAGTAACTGGAATGTCGTGAATCTCCTCCTCGGCTCGTGGCCGACGGTTGAGAATCTCGTCTACCTGCTCGTCGGTGTTTCAGCCGCTGTCCTTATGTTCGGGCACAAGCAGGACTGCCGCGCCTGCAACCCGTCGGGGATGGCGTAGTATATAGCGCACAGTGCGCGAAGAACCGCCCTCCTCTGTGGGGGCGGTTCTCTTATCTCCCGAAGCGGCGCAACGTATCTTGTTGTAGGGGCGAATAGATCTTTTCTTGTGAAGACGGTGCTTGAGTCGTAAGGACGGTTAACTCCACCGGCTTCTTCACTTCGGGGGGTGGCTGTGCTACGGGGAGCTCGCGATACTCCGGTCGCAGAGGCGCGGGAGATTGTTGCATCGGCATCGCTATCTGGAGCGCGCGCGCGATACGTCGGATAAAGAGGTAATGCAGCATGAGGAAAGAGAGTGTGATGAAGAACAGCACGACGGAGATAACCAGCGCCGCATTATCCTGAATAACTCCTAAGAGGGTGAAGCCCGTGACCCCGACCTGTCCGTCGCGGACATTTCCCGCTCCGTCAATCGCCCGCACAATCACGCGGACATCGCCGGACACTTTGCTTGGCAGTTGGAAGGGGCTCTGCGCTTCTTGGAAGACGGGGATTGTGTCAGGCGACTCCCTCATATCAATGACGCCGACCTCGTAGTGGTCAATGCCCGAGAGACTGTCGGTGGTGAAGAAGGAGAGGAGCGTGCCGCCCGAGGAGAGCCGCTCGTAGGTCGGCGTGAAGATAGCGGACGAGAGCGCGTCAACGCGCAGGGTGAAGTGGGTCGTCCCACCCCAGACAGCTCCCTTGCGCGCCTTGATATGGAAATAGCTGATGCCGTTGGGGAGATTCGGGAGAGAAATCCGATTATCGGCGGTCTCGGCGGTGTTGTCGGGAATGGTAAAGGGCTGGTCGTCAACGATGTAGCTGTAGTCGGCAACGCCCGCCACCGCATCCCAGCCGATAACGGGGGTGTTGTTGTTGTACCAGTGGTCAGGGAAGGGGTTCGTCTCGGAGAAGACGGTCGGCCCCTCGGGCGGCTCGGGCGTGATGGAGTAGAGCGCGTCGCCGAAGCTCGTCGCCACTGGTGTGCCGAGACCGTCGTTCGCGAGAATCTGCGACTCTGATGAGATGCTTATTCGCGTATCGCCGGAGGCAATGCCCTTGAAGGTGATGTTCGCGATAAGTCCCGACTCGGTCGTGATGCCTCCCGGAATCGTCCCGACGAGCGTGAGCGTGCCGAGTGTGTTGGAGTAGGTCGGGGGCGAAATCCACAGGCCGACGATGGAGCGTTGACCCGCGGGCGCGACTATCTGGAGCCGACTCGGATTAAATTTGATATGCAGTTCTATCGCGTTCACACTCTTACCTTCAGTATTAATAACGATGGGGACTTGGAAGGTGGAGCCCGCGGTGAAGGAACCCGTGCGGGGAGAGAAGGAGACGGTCGCCTTCTGTCGGAGCGTACCGACATCTACATTAATCACGGGCTGGGCGAGCGCTGCGCCTGACATAGTAAAAACGCCTACAAATAGCAAAAGCGCACCCAAGATTTTAATCAAAGTGTGCATAGAGAACTCTACAAAGTATACCGCACGCAATCAGTGTCGCTGCGGAGAGGGAGGGATTCGAACCCTCGATACGATTTTACTCGTATAGCGAGTTAGCAACCCGCCGCACTAGGCCTCTATGCGACCTCTCCGTATTACGCCACACTACCAAATTTAGTGCGCGAGGGCGAGCGGGATGATGTGAGATGCACCGGCGGATGCGAGCGCATCAACGGCGGCTTGGAGCGTGGCGCCGGTGGTAATGACATCATCAACAAGGATGTAGGTGAGCGCGGGGTCGGCGGGGCGCGTTGCTCGAAACGCGTCACGCATATTCTCCTCCCTTGCCGTGCGCGGGAGCGAGACCTGAGAGATTGTCTCGCGTGTGCGTGAGAGCAAGTCGGCATCAAGAATGATGCCGAGCTCGCCACACGCGCGCTTCGCTATCTCCTCCACCTGATTGAAGCCGCGCTCCTTACGCCGCTCCCTACCGAGCGGGACGGACACGATGATTGGCCTCTTGATATCATCGGCGTCGCGCAGATAGTCGGCAAGTGCCGCGGCAAGATAGGTAAACGCCGTATCACTCCCGTGATACTTCGCTTCGTGAATAGTCGCGCGCACGACCGGCTCGCTGAAGGGGAGGAGGATAACCGTCTCTGGGCGTGTCGCGGGTACTACGCACGGCGCGACGAGAGTGAGAAAGGTGTCGAGCGAGACCGTGCGGAGGGTGATTTCATCTACACGAGGAGGGAAGAGGAAATCTAAAATACCTCTCATACTTCTACGCAACTGATTTCGACAAGAATGTATGCACGCGCTTCTTTAGCGAATCATATTCTATGTTGTAGGCGCCGCTGTCAGCGATGACGATTGAGAGATTGTAGGTGGCAAAGTCAGTCGGGGTAAATTCAGGGAAATCAGTACACTCCGCGTGCTCGGGGAACAGGGAAGCCAAGAGTTCTCGGTACGCTTCTTTTGAGTTTTCTTTTAGGTGCCTCTCGTTCAGAGTGAGGAATGTCGTTGTGACGACAAGCGCAAGCCGCTTATTTCCATTGGAGAAGAAATGACCCTTATTAACACTAAGAAGCAGATGAGTCGCCTTATCGAGAAGTGTCGGATAATAGCGGTCCATCCGCGCCCTCTCCAAGACGCCCAATAATTTCGCTACACCATTTGAATTATCCCGATAGAATGGAACTTCCTCTTGTCGCCCGTATCGTTCGGCGACGAAAACAAAAATAGGGTCAAGATGCTCGTCAGCGAGATATTTGAACATTAACGATCAGAGAGACGCTCGACGGCTCGTCCGATTTGCTGGTCTACACGACGCATCACATCGCTCATATCGCGGTTGGTATGAGGCGATCGATCTTCATGTCTGCCGAGTAGCCAGTTAATAAATTGCGTCATGTCCATATTCTATAGTAGTAAGGTCCGTAATGGAAGTGGTATCATTCTCCCATATGTCATTCCTCAATTCTCTCTTTAGGGCAAAGGAAAAGAGCGTCCTTGGCGTGGATATCGGCTCCTCATCCCTGAAGGTGGTGCAGTTGCGCAAGGAGCACGGCAAGGCGGTCTTAGAGACCTACGGCGAGCTCGCGCTTGGCCCCTACGGCGGCTCTGAAGTGGGGCAGGCGACCAATCTCTCCGCCGAACAAATCACCGAGACCCTGAAGGATCTCCTGCGCGAAGCGAAGGTGACCACGAAGAGCTGTGGCGTCTCCATCCCCTTTGCGCGTTCGTTGCTTACGCTTGTCACGCTTCCGTATCGTGCGGACCCAGTAGAGCAGAAGACCGTCATCGAGCTTGAGGCGCGCAAATATATTCCCGTCCCCATTTCTGAAGTACAGCTTGACTGGTTTATCGTCCCCAAGGCAGACCCCGCCCAGGCGACCGAGGGAGAGGCGCACGCGATCTCCGATGCGCACGAGACCATTGAGACGCTCCTCGTCGCTGTGCACAATGACGAGCTCGCGCTCCTCAATGGCGTTATCGCAAACGCGGGGCTTGCCGCGAGTTTTTATGAAATTGAGATCTTCAGCACGATTCGCGCGGTCGTTGAGGAGCAGGTGCGACCGGTCATGGTGCTTGATGTGGGCGCCGCCTCCACCAAGACCTATGTCATTGAGCACGGCATCGTGGCGCTCTCACACGCCATCAGTGTCGGGAGTCAGGACATCACGCGCGCCATCTCGGTCTCTACGAATGTCTCCATCGCGAGCGCCGAAGCGCTGAAGAAGAAGGAGGGTCTCGGCGGCACGGTCGGTGCTCTTGAAGGCCCCGAGCTCGTCTTCTCGCGCATTTTTGCAGAAGCGCGGAGGGTTCTGATGCAATACGAGACGACACAGAAGAAATCAGTCACTTCTATCATACTCACCGGCGGTGGCGGCGTCACCAAAGAGCTCGGCACCTATGCCAAAACCATCTTCCCGATTGATGTGCGTGTCGCAGACCCGTTTGCAAAGACCGAAGCGCCCGCGTTCATGCGCCCTATCCTTGAAGAAATCGGTCCCGAGTTCGCCGTTGCGGTCGGTCTCGCGCTTCGCAAGCTGGAAGAAATCTGAAAATACGAATGTTTTGCACAGACGCGTAGAGCGCTCGGCGTGCGCGTGCCGTATACTGAAGGGAAATGGACATTCCTCCCACGATACCGACCTCGTTCGTGCCGCGCTCGGCATCGGTGATTGCGCGGCACTCTGGCACGGGAGTCACCGGCATTTATGGCTTGTCTGCCTATGTCATTCTCGGCATCGTCTTCGTATTTGCACTCGGTACCTTTGTCTATGACCGGGTGCTCGCGGGGATGCAGTCCTCGCGAGGTGCCTCCCTTGAGAAGGCCGAGAAGGCGATAGATCTCGCGACGGTAGAAGGTTTCGTGCAGCTCCGCAATCGCCTGAACTCGGGCACAATGCTTCTTGCAAATCATGTCGCACTCTCCAAGTTTTTCGCAATACTTGAGACGGTACTGCCGACAAGCGTGCGTCTCACTTCCCTCCATCTCTCGTTTGATGCGACGAAACAGGTGAAGCTTGACGGCACGGGTGTTGCAAAGAGCTTCAATGCGCTTGCCGCAGTATCCACCGCCTTTGCGAATGATGGCCGCATCAAGGAGGCGATCTTTTCAAATCTCATCGTGAATAAAGACAGTTCGGTCTCCTTCGTTCTCTCCGCCACCATCGACCCCAAGGTCGTCGCTTTCTCGCCATGAACACTCGTCTTATTCCCACCGTCGCTTTTGTCATCGCCATCGGCATATTCTTCGGCTATGTAGCGCCGACCTGGTCGGGGTCAATAACGAGAGAGCGCGCCACCATCGCTGCCGACAATCAGGCGCTTGCCGCGGCAACCACCTATGCCACCCAACAGAACGAGCTTGCCGCCGCGCGCAATGCGATTAACCCCACCGATATCGCGCGGCTCACCGCGCTCCTCCCTGACGCAGTAGACAATGTCGGTCTCATTCTTGATTTGAACGCACTCGCCGCGCGAAGCGGAATCGCCCTCTCCAATGTTGATGTGCTGACGAGCGCGGCCACGACGGGTCGGTCTGCGAACGAAGCGGTACGGGCGGCAAATCCTGTCGGGTCGGTTGATCTCGCTCTCTCCGCGGTCGGCACCTACCGCGCGCTCCAGGCATTCCTCGCCGGCATAGAACGGAGCCAGCGCCTGCTTGATGTGAAAGATATTGTTGTCAAAGGTTCGGACACCGGCGTGTACACCTACCAGATGAAGATAACCCTCTACTGGTTGCGCTAATACTATGAAATCCAACACCACCACCATTGTCATCGTCACGCTCCTCGTCGCGGGTCTCGCGTACTGGTATTTCTTCACCGGAACGGGCAATGAGCCGCCGCTTTCTGTGACCGGCGCTACCACCAACCAGGCGCAGATGCAGTTTGAGACCCTGGTCGGCGAACTCCAGCCCGTGTCGTTTAATACGAAGATTTTCGCCGATGCACGGTTTAATGCCCTCGTTGATATCTCAACAAGCATTTCGCCGGAATCTATCGGCCGTATTGATCCGCTCGCACCTCTGTCTGCCGCGAGCTCCGCTCCCGCTCCCGCTCCGCCTCCCGCACCCGCGCCAAGTCCCGTAGCGATTCCGGTGCCGGATGGGGGGAGCACGGGGACGAGCAGTCCCGAGCAGTAATCGTAGACAATGAACCTTCTTGAACTATTCGTTGAAAAGGGGCTTCTTTCGGCAAGCGACCGGGACTATGTTGATACCGAGCTCGCGAAGAAGAACCGGCCGTTCTTCGAGATACTCGCCGAGCGAGGCGTCTCGCTCGCGGATGCGCTTAAGGTAGCGGGGGAGACCTACGGGTTGCCTGCGCGCATCTTGGGCGACCCGCCTGCGAACGAAGAGGTCTTTCGGTATATACCGATTGATTCGGCACGCCACTACGGGTTCGTCCCGCTTGCCATGAGTGAGGGAGCGCTTGAGATTGGCATCGTTGACCCCGACAACATTGAGGCCTTTGATGCCCTACAATTTATCTCGGGCAAGATAGGTATTCCCTATAAGATTACGCTCATCACGAAAGAGGATTTTGATCGCGTACTTGATGCGTATCAAAACCTCTCTGACGAGGTTGGGAAGGCACTTACCGAATATGAAACGGTCGCGAAATCCTCTGACGCGGGGAACATAGCTCTTCCTTCCGAAGGGTCGCCCATTTTAAGCGACGAGACACTCGCACTCTCCGGCTCGGGAGTGCATCACGAGACGCTCAAAGAGGACGCGCCGGTGACGAAAATTGTCTCAACCGTACTGCGGTACGCGATTGAGGGACGCGCATCCGATGTGCACATAGAACCGTCACCCGCTAAGACGCGGGTGCGTTTTCGTATGGACGGCGATTTGCACACCTCGCTTGAATTGCCGGGGAAGGTGCACGATGCGGTCGTTGCGCGCATCAAGATTCTTTCTAAACTGCGTCTTGATGAAAAGCGGCAGCCGCAAGACGGACGCTTCTCGGCGACGATAGATAACCGGCGCATTGACTTCCGTGTCTCTACATTTCCGACCGAGTATGGCGAGAAGGTGGAGATGCGTCTCCTTGACCGTTCCGATGTCACAACGACCCTTGAATCGGTCGGTTTCTCGGTGAGCCAGCTTGCCGAGGTTCGCGAGATGATGAAAGTTCCTTTCGGCATCATCCTTATCGCAGGACCGACCGGCTCCGGTAAGTCCACAACGCTCTTCGCCATGCTCTCCGAGACCGATCGCGAGACAGAAAATGTGGTCTCGCTTGAGGACCCGGTTGAATACGAGATACCCGGCATATCGCAGAGTCAGGTCCGACCGGAAATCGGGTACACCTTTGCGAGCGGACTCCGCTCCCTCTTGCGCCAAGACCCCGACATCATCATGGTTGGTGAGATTCGGGATAAAGAAACCGCCGTGCTTGCCGTGCAGGCGGCGCTCACCGGCCATCTCGTGTTCTCAACCATCCATACGAACACCGCAACGGGTGCAATCCCGCGCCTCATTGATATGGGCGTTGACCCGTTTCTTATCGCGCCGACGCTCGTCTCCGTTATTGGACAGCGCCTGGTCCGGAAGCTCTGCCCCGGGGCAGGGAAGCCGTTCCCGATTAAAGACAGCGTTAAGACCTTCATTGAACAGGACTTCGCTGACTTGCCGGAGAAATATCGCAAGACGCTACCGCCTTTTAAGGAGTTTTACCACGCAACCCCGACGGAAGAATGTCCGAGCGGGACGCGTGGTCGTACCGGTGTCTTTGAGATACTCCGCATGAGTAAGAACCTTGAACAAATATTGCTCACCGAACCGATTGAGGAGAAGATTCGCACCGTCGCCAGGCAGGACGGCATGCTCACAATGCGCGAAGACGCTATCGTGAAGGCGCTTAACGGCATTATTCCTTTTGAAGAAATCAATATGCTCGGCGGCGACCTTTTCCCCGAAGAGAACGTCTCTTGACACTAGAATGTAGTATACTTTTTGGAATGGCCTATCGTATTTATCTTGTTGACGATGATCGGTTCCTTGTTGACCTTTACGCCGTCAAATTTCGCACAGCTGGCCACGAAGTGGGCGTGTTTAGCAGCGGCGAAGAACTCCTCGCCGCTCTGCGCAAAGCCGATGCCAAGATGCCAAATGTCATCTTACTTGACCTTGTCATGCCGGGGATCGGCGGCTTTGGCGCACTGGAGGCGATACGGAAAGAGCATCTCGCGCAGGGCTCCAAGGTAGTTATTCTCACAAATCAAGGCCAAGATTCTGACATTGAGAAAGCGAAGAAACTGCTTGCTGACGGATATGTTATCAAAGCATCCGCAATTCCGTCTGAAGTGTTCGCTGAGACCATACGCACGATTGAGTCGCGCACGCCGCCCGTAGGAGGGCCTCGTTAGTCATGGCTGTCGAGAAACGCCTTGAAGAACTCCTCGATGCCGTCGTTAAGGAGGGCGCATCGGACCTACATATCTTTGTCGGCGGTTCGCCCGTCCTCCGTATTTCGGGGGCACTTATTTCTCTTGCCAAGTATCCAACACTTATCGCTGAAGAAACGGACGCAATGTTGAAATCAATTGTCCCTCCGGAACGCTGGGATTCATTTGAGCGGGATCAGACCATAGACCTGTCCTATGCGCACAAGGTAGACGAGCGGTTCCGCGTGAACGGCTATCGGGTGCAGGGGGCAACCGCGCTCGCATTTCGGCTCATACCGCGCGCAATCAAGACATTCGCGGATCTCAATCTTCCGCCGGTCCTTGAAGTGTTCACCCAGCGCGAACAAGGGTTCTTTCTTGTTGTTGGTCCGGTAGGGCAGGGGAAGTCAACGACGCTCGCCACGATGATTGACCGTATCAACGACTCTCGTGCGGAGCATATCCTCACCATTGAAGATCCCGTTGAGTATCTCTTCGCGCCGAAGCGTTCATTGATTCACCAGCGCGAAGTGCATATCGACACGCCCGACTTTCGTACGGCGCTCCAGAGCGCGTTCCGCGAGGATGTTGATGTCATTATGGTTGGCGAGATGCGCGATTACGAGACAATTTCTTCGGCGGTCACCGCTGCCGAAACCGGGCACCTCGTGTTCTCAACGCTCCATACCAACAACGCGGCACAAACCATAGACCGCATTATTGATATGTTTCCCGCTGAGCAACAGGCGCAGGTGCGCGTACAACTTGCGGGGAGTCTTGCCGGCATATTCTCCCAACGGCTCATACCGCGCGTCTCGGGCGGACTCATCCCGGCCTACGAACTACTTATCAACAACAATGCAGTGAGCACTCTTATCCGCGACGGGCGGACACACGAGATTAGCACCGTTATTCAGACCTCGTCGCAAGAAGGGATGATTGATATGGATCGGTCGCTTGCCGAGCTTGTGCGCCGCGGCGAGGTGACCGTGGAACACGCCTACGAGTACTCGATGGATCCTAAGACCTTCGAGCATTACCTCTAGTCCCCGTATGCTTTTTAAATATCGCGCGATTGATCAAGACGGACACGAGCGAGAGGGAAGCATTGAAGCCTCTTCAAAGGAGGTCGCTATCTCTGCGCTTCAACGCCGCAATCTCATTGTCTCGGCGATTGATTCTGCAGAGAAAAGCCCGTGGTTTGATATAGAACTCTCATTCCTCAATCGGGTATCTAACAAAGAGATTGTTATTCTCTCGCGCCAGATTGCGACGCTGTTTGAAGCACAGGTATCCGCACTCCGCGTGTTCCGGCTCCTTGCCTCCGAGGTTGATAACCCGCGGCTTGCTACCATCCTCTCTACCGTCGGAGACGATGTACAAGGGGGCAGTCCCATTAGCAAAGCGCTTTCGCGCCACCCCGAGGTTTTCTCCGGATTTTATGTGAATATGGTTCACGCGGGTGAAGAGTCGGGGAAACTCTCCGTAACCTTCAACTACCTCGCGGATTACCTCGACCGTTCCTATGACCTGATAAATAAAGCCCAGAACGCACTCATCTACCCAATCTTTGTCATCCTCGTATTTTTCGGTGTGATGGCGCTGATGCTCACACTCGTGATACCAAAGATTAGCGCGGTACTCCTCGATTCTGGCCAAGCAATACCGATTTACACCAAGCTCGTCATAGGGTTCTCAAACATCCTCGTCCAGTACGGAATCTTTATGCTCATTGCACTTATCGCAGGAGGTTTTTATGTGTGGCAGCTCGGGAAGACCGAGAGCGGCAAACTCGTGCTCGACAGGATGAAGCTCTCCATTCCGTATGTCGGCGACCTCTATAAGAAGCTGTACCTCTCGCGCATAGCGGACAACCTCTCCACCATGCTCCTCTCGGGCGTCTCAGTCATTGAAGCCATCGATATTACCGGCTCGGTCGTTGACAATGCCGCATACACGAAAGTGCTGCACGAAGTTGCTCAGGAAGTGAAAGGCGGTTCCGCCATCTCCGACGCGTTTGGAAGGCACGCGGAGATTCCCGGCATTATGATCGCCATGACAAAAGTCGGCGAGGAGACCGGAGAGCTGGGGAAGATACTCACCACGCTTGCGAAGTTCTATAACCGCGAGGTATCAAATGCGGTTGACACGCTGGTGGGGCTTATTGAGCCGATTATGATTGTTCTCCTTGGTCTCGGCGTTGGTATCTTGCTCGCTGCGGTGCTACTCCCCATCTACAACCTCGCGGGCTCAATCTAATAGGCTATCCACAGCCCTGCTCCGCTTGAGGCCGCTATGCCGTATAATCTACCTATTAATCCCACAATGGACCTCATGTGTAAAAATCGTTCCCGAGGCTTTAGCCTTATAGAGCTTCTCGTTGTCATTTCCATCATCGGCGTCCTCTCGGCGGTTGTTCTCGCTTCGCTCAATACCGCCCGCTCCAAGGGCAATGACGCGGCCATCCAGTCTGATATGGCGACTATTCAGACGGAGGCGGAGATCTACTATGGTGGGGCCGGTAGCAACTCCTACGGCACCCAAGCGTGGTCCTCGGGTGCCGCTACTTCCTGCACCGGTGGCATGTTCTCTGATACAGTTACTGCACGGGCTCTTGCCGGCGCCGACGGTGTTAATGGCGCAGGCAATGTTGCCTGTTACGCCGCCGGCACGGGATATGTTGTCGCAGCGGCACTGTCCGGCAACACAAGATATTGGTGTGTTGACCAGAACGGTTCGGCAAGAACGGTGAATGCGGTTCTTCCGGCTCAAGGGGCTCCCATAACCGAGTGCCCGTAATTCTTATTAATCTTATATACTTAATTCGTTCTTAACTTATGACTATGAAATCTACATTCTCTCGCGGATTCACCCTCATTGAACTCCTCGTCGTCATCGCCATCATCGGCGTCCTCTCTGCCGTCGTCCTCGCT
>Ga0209541_10008861_pt1 | contig 16461 bp, 22 predicted proteins | sample RifCSPlowO2_01_FD_184027 | JGI IMG/M metagenome (GOLD analysis project Ga0209541, IMG submission 184027) | Groundwater microbial communities from Rifle, Colorado - Rifle CSP2_plank lowO2_0.1 (SPAdes) (version 2) | ecosystem: Environmental > Aquatic > Deep subsurface > Groundwater | place...
GATAAAAATGGAAATGTAGGAAATTCAAGTTTAGAAAGTTTTGTTGTTGGTAATAATTTAAGACCTAAAATTATTCATTATGATCCTGATGAGAGGTTAGACATTAATGAGAACGAAACTGTTGAGTTTAGAATAAAGGTAAAAGATTGGAATAACGATAGTTTATTTTATGAATGGTATTTGAATGGTGTGAATGTTAGTAATGAACAAAATCTTAGTTATTATTTTAATTTTGATAGTTTTGGAATACATAATATAAGTGCTTTTGTTAGTGATAGTGAATTAAATGATAGTATGAAATGGGTAATAAATGTTAGTAATGTAAATAGAGCTCCTGTTTTGGATATTGAAAATTTAATTGGAGTGATTGGAGAATGGTTTGAATATGGATTAAAAGGAGAAGATTTAGATGGTGATAATTTGAGTTATTTTAGTGATAAGAAATTTTTTAAGGTGAATGGAAGTTTAGTTAGGTTTTTTGTTGAAAATATAAATGATGGATTTGTTAATGTAAGTGTGAGTGATGGCAACTTAATAGGTAGTAAAGTGATAGGTTTTAATGTTGATTATAGACCTGTAATAATTAGTTATGAGCCGAATAAAAGTGTTAGTGTTTATGAAGGGGTTTTAGAATTTAATGTTGTGGTTAATGATAGTGATGATGATGTTTTATTTTATGAATGGTATTTGAATGGAATTAATGTTAGTAATGGACAGAATTTTAATTATAGTTTTAGTGAAGGAAGTTATAATGTTAGTTTTTTTGTAAATGATGATGAGAATATTGGAAGTGGTATGGAATGGGATGTTGAAGTAAAGAAGATTGTTCCTGCACCAACATCAACTGGTGGCGGTGGAGGAGGAGGTGGTGGAGGTGGTGGAGGTGCTGAGACTGTTGGAAGTGTTGCTCCTGTTGTAACATCTACACCTAGTGTTGTTGAGAGTACTGAAACTCCAGAAAGTGAAATTAGTGAAAGTCCTATAACTGGGGAAGTTGTTAAAGAAAGTGAAAAAGGTTTGAGTTTTACTGGTAAGTTTGTAAAGAATATTAGAGATAATCAAAGAAATATAGGTATTGGTTTGGTTGTGTTGTTTTTAGTTGGGATTGGTTTTATTATTTTTAGGATGAGAAGTAATATTGTGAGGGTATGAACCCAAACATTTAAATAATATATATTTTTATTAAGATTCGGAGAGAGAAAAGGGCGTGTTTTTTCTCATAGAAAAATGAAAATGTTACCTAGTTTGAAAGAAAGAAATAGATATTTGGTATTTAATATTTTATCAGATAAAAAATTTAAAGAAGAAAATGTTAAAAAGGTTGTATGGGATAATTGTTTAGGATTTTTAGGAGAGTTAGGATGTGGAGAGGCTGGTTTATGGTTTTTAAGTGATAAGTGGAACGAAAAGAAACAAAAAGGAATATTAAAGGTGAATAATAAATATGTTGAAAAAGTAAGAATGGCTTTAAGTTTGGTAAATGAAATAGAAAAAAATAAGGTGAGTATTAATACTGTTGGTGTTTCAGGAACTTTAAATAAAGCTGAAAAAAAATTTATCGGAGGTTAAAAAAATGCAAGAACAAATGACACATCAAATGATGGGTTATGATAGAACAAGTACGATGTTTAGTCCTGATGGGAGATTATTACAGGTTGAGTATGCAAAAAAAACAGTGAGGCAAGGAACAAGTGCAATTGGCGTGGTATGTAAAGACGGGGTTTTATTAGTGGCAGATAAGAGGGTTGTTGATAAATTAATTGTACCGAGTTCTGTAGAAAAGGTTTTTCAGGTTGATGATCATATAGCTGCTACTGCCTCTGGGATCATTAGTGATGGCAGAGTATTAATTGAAAGAGCGCAAGTTATAGCACAACAAAATAAAGTAACATATGATTCTGATATTGATGTTTTAACATTAGTAAAAGAAATTTGTAATATGAAGCAGGTATATACACAATATGGTGGTGCAAGACCATTTGGGGTTTCTATATTATTTGCGGGTGTTGATGAGACTGGAATGAGATTATTTGCTACTGAACCTACTGGAATATATTTTGAATTCAAGGCAACAGCTATTGGTGAATCTGAAATTGAGATAAAAGATATTTTGAATAAAGAGTATAAGGAAAATCTTTCTATAGAGGATAGTTTGAAATTATGTATTAATGCTTTGAAAAAGGTTTTAGGAAAGGAATTTGATATTAGCAGGATAGATGGGGCTTATATTGAGAAAGATGAAAGGAAATTTAAGAAAGTTACTAAAGATATGTTGAAGAATGCTAAGTAAAAATGGATATTGACAAGGCTGTTATTGCGAGATTGAAAAAAGATGGAAAAGAATTTGAGATTTTTGTAGATTGTGAAATGGCTTTGAAATTTAAAGAAACTGGTGAATTTGAAGATGTTTTGGTTTCTGATAAGGTGTATAAGGATAATAAGAAAGGTTTAGTTGCTTCTGAAGAGGATGTTAAGAGGGCTTTTAGAACTGATAATATTGTTGAAATAGCAAAAACAATAATTAAAAATGGAGAGGTTCAATTAACTACAGAATACAGGAACAAATTGAGAGATAAAAAAAGAAAACAAATAATAGATATCATTCATAAAAATTCAGTAGATAATAATGGATTGCCACATCCTATTAGTAGAATAGAAACTGCTTTAGAAGAAGCAAAGGTTAAGATAGACGAATTTAAGGATGCTAGTGAACAGGTGAATGATATAGTGAGTAAATTAAAGGTTATATTACCTTTGAAATTTGAAATTAAGAAGATACATGTTAGGATTCCAGCAAAATATACTGGGAAAGCATTTCCGGTTATCAAAAGATTTGAAGTTTTGAAAGAGAACTGGGAAAATAATGGTTCTTTAAGTGTTGAGGTTAAAGTACCTGCTGGGTTGATTGATGGTTTTTATGATGAATTAAATAAAATAACACATGGAGATGTTGAAACAAAAGATTTAAAAGGTGAATAAAATGGAAGGTTTAATATGGGAAATTTATTAATTAAGGAAAAGGATATTGTAGTTCCTGGTGAGGTATTGGCTTCTGGAATGGATTTTCTACCAGGAGATGGAGCTTTTAGAGAAAAAGATGATGTTATAGCTTCTAGATTGGGTTTGGTTAGTGTTAAAGGAAGATTGATAAAATTGATACCTTTGTCTGGTAAATATATGCCTAAGCCGAATGATACTGTTATTGGGAAGGTAATTGATATGACTTTTGGTGGTTGGATTATAGATATTGGTACATTTGCTAAAGCTAATTTATCTATTAAAGATACAAGTGAATACATAAGTAGGGATGCTGATTTAACACAATATTATGATTTTGGTGATATTGTTTGCGCAAAGATTAATAAGGTTATTAGGAATAAGGTTATTGATTTAACGACAAAAGGCATGGGTTTAAGGAAGTTGAAAGGCGGAATGTTAATTAAAATAAATCCTTCTAAAGTACCTAGAGTTATAGGAAAGGGTGGGAGTATGGTTTCAATGATTAAAGATGGTACTGATTGTAAAATAACTGTTGGTCAAAATGGGGTTGTTTGGATTTTTGGTACTGATGCTAAAAAAGAGAAATTAGCTAAGGATGCTATTAAGAAAATAGAAGAAGAAGCACATGAAGAGGGATTAACTGATAAGATAAAGGAGTTTTTGAAAGGGTGATGGGAGGAAAAAATGGAATTAGAAGATAACATTGAGGAAGAAATGAGAGGTGTTGGTGTAGGAGGAGATGATGCAACAAGATTTTTATGAGAAGCGTTGTGAAAGAGATCAACCAAGTTTATGTTTTGGTGAATATGAAGATTGCTGTAGTTATAAATTAAGATTAACACATGATATTATGGATGGAAAATTAACTGAAGAAGATTTTGATGGAAATGGGAGGGTGCGTATTAGTGTAAAATTATAAAATGACATATATAAAAAGATTTGATGGAAGAAAATTTGATGAAACAAGAGAAATGGAAGGAAAAGTTGGTATTGTTAAGAATGCAGATGGGAGTGCAATGTTTAGGTTTGGTGATACTATTGCTATAGCAGCTGTTTATGGTCCTAAGGATTTATATCCAAGATTTTTACAAAATCCAGAAAAGGGTTTGTTAAGATGTTATTATGATATGACTTCTTTTTCTGTTACTGAAAGAAAAAGGCCTGGGCCAGATAGAAGAAGCAATGAAATATCTTTAGTTAGTGAAAAGGCTTTGGTACCTGTTTTAACTTTAGAGAGGTTTCCAAATGCTGTTGTAGATGTTTTTATTGAAATAATTCAGGCTAATGCTGGCACTAGATGTGCTGGAATATGTGCTGCTTCTTTAGCTTTAGCAGATGCTGGCATGGATATGAAAGATTTAGTTTGTGCGGTTTCTGTTGGTTTTGTAGATGGAAAAGTAATGATTGATTTGAATAAAGAAGAGGAAGATATAGATGATATGACAGATATTCCTATTGCTGTTTTACCTAGAACTGGTGAGATAAGTTTATTGCAATTAGATGGAAATTTGAAAAGAGAAAATGTTATTGAGGCTATTGAATTAGTTAAAAAAGTTAGTAAGAAAATTTATGAAGTTCAGAAGATGGCTTTAAAGGAGAGGTTTAAATGATGCAGGAATATATTAATGGATTATTGGAGAAAGGTGAGAGAATAGATGGAAGAAAATTTGATGAGTACAGGAAAATAAAAATTGAGACAGGAGTTAGTAAAAATGCAGAAGGAAGTGCAAGAGTTATTATGGGAGATACAGAGGTAATAGTAGGTGTTAAAATGGATGTTGGTGAACCTTATTTTGATAGTCAGGATGAAGGTGTTTTAATTACTGGTGCTGAGTTATTAGCTTTGAGTTCTGAAGATTTTGAATTAGGACCTCCGGGGACAAAAGCTGTTGAATTAGCAAGGGTTGTTGATAGAGGTATTAGAGAAAGTGGTTGTATAGATATGAAGAAATTGTGTATTAAGAAAAAAGAAAAGGTTTGGATGATATTTATTGATATTTATACTATTAATGATGGTGGAAATTTAATTGATGCTAGTGCATTAGCTGTATTAGCTGCTTTGAGAGATACTAAATTTCCTGTATATGATGAAAAAAATGAAAGGGTTGATTATGGTAATTTAGATAAGAAGAGTTTACCTTTAATTAAACTGCCACTTGCGTGTACTTTGTACAAGATCGGAGGGAAAACTTTAATTGATGTTAATTCTGAAGAGGAGAAAGTTATAGATGCAAGATTAACAGTAACGATGGCTGAAAAAGAAATTCATGCTATGCAGAAGGGTGGTGATGGCGTTTTGAGAGTTGAGGAAGTTGATGAGATGATTAAGCTTGCTGAAGAGAAAATTAAAAAATTAAGAGGTTTGTTAAAATGAATGGTTTTACTAAATATGAGAAAGCAAGAATAATAGGTGCTAGAGCATTGCAGATTTCAATGGGTGCTCCGTTTTTTTTGAAGATTGATAATAAGATGTTAGAGGAATTGAATTATAATCCTGTTGAGATTGCTAAATTAGAATTTGAGAAAGATGTTTTACCAATAACTATTAAGAGACCATTGCCAAAAAGAGTTAATGAAGAATAGTTGTTCTGGAGTAAATAAAAGTTTATAAATTTGAGGTAAATTATGATGTTATGGAATTTCAAACTGGTATTAATGTTGGGGGTATATTCGTATCTGATGAAGAATTAGAAGAATTACAGAGAGAAAAGTATGCATTACTTTATTTTTTAAGAAGAGAAAAATATCAATTATTTTATGATTTTCCATGTATGGGTGGAATGGGGAGGTTGTTGAGCAGATCTTTTATTGAGGGACCTTTTGATTTAAAACCAAATGTTAAAGAAGGAACAGAGTATGATGATTATTTAGAAAAAGTTGTAACGAGAGTAATTCCTGTTGGTGGAGTTCCAGATAAATTTGAGAGAGTTAAATTAGTTAGGTATGGTATAAATATAAATCCAAGCTTCGTTGATTTTCTTAATACTACTTCTAATTTAAATTGGAATAAAATAAAAGAAATAGGAGATGCTACTTTTAAAGCTTTAGAGGAAATTTCTGATGGATTAGAGAGAATTGATGATTCTGGTGGAGTGGGACCTGTTTATAAAACTTTGATTGATGATGCTAGAGTAAATTTAGTTTATGTTTGTAATGATTTAGAAGAGAGAATGTATTATCCAAGCATTATTTTAATTTGTTTTGGTACATACCGTAATCCTTATGCACTTATTGAAAGATTGGGATTGGATGAATTAAATGATGTAGGAGATAACGCAGTTTTTAGATCTTCTCGTGATAAAGAAATTGGTTTGGAGCATAGTGTGAGGTCTGGTTTATCTTATGATTTAGAGATAGGAAGGGATTTAGATTTAAGTAAACTAGATGAAATGGAAAATGTGATTTTATAAAAGTTTAAATACTTCTTTTGTTTTTTAAAGTAGATGATAATAAAAAGTGTTAGGGCTAGGAAAATATTAAATTCTAGAGGTGAAGATGTTATTGAAGTAATAGTTGAGAGCGATATCGGAAGTGGCAAAGGAAGCATTGGGAGAGGAAAAAGCAAAGGAAAGTATGAGGTTGAAGAATTTGTTAAAGGTGTGGATTATGCTGTTGATTTTCTGAATAGATTTGAGAAATTAGATGGAGTAAAAATTGAAAGATTTGATGATTTTGAGAAAGTAGAAGATATTTTAGGGAAATATAATTTAGGTGGTAATGTTGTTGTTTCTTTGGAATTAGGTATTTTAAATTGTTTTAAAGAACCTTGGAAATTTTTAGGTGGGAAGAAATTGCCTTTGCCATTAGGTAATTGTGTTGGTGGAGGTTTACATTTTAAAGGCAAGAGTACTGATATTCAGGAGTTTTTGGTTTTTAGCAAGGCTGATACTTTCTTTGATGCTAATTTTGCAAATAAAAGAATTTATACTATAATAAAAATTAAATTAGGGTCTAATAAGGTGAATGATGAGAATGCATTAGTAACGAATAAGAGTAACTTAGAGGTTTTAGAAATATTGCACGATGTTTGTGAGAGTACAAGTTTGGAATTGGGTTTTGATATTAAAATTGGTTTGGATTTTGCTGCTAATAATTTGTTTCATAAGATAGGATATAGATATAATAATTTTTCTGAAAAGGTAAAAAGGAAATTATTAACAAGAGAACAACAAATAGACTTTGTTAATAAGTTAATTAAGGATTATGATCTATTTTGTGTTGAGGATCCATTAGAAGAAAATGATTTTAAAGGTTTTGAGAAAATAAACAAGAAATGTTTAGTTATCGGTGATGATTTAATTTGCACTAATTTAGAAAGATTGAAGAAAGCTAAAATAAATGGTGTTATTATAAAACCAAATCAGATTGGTTCTTTGATTGAATGTAAAAAGGTAGTTGATTATGCTAAGAAAAATGGAATAAAATGTATAATGTCTCATAGATCTGGTGAGACAATGGATTATGGAATAGCAGATTTGGCTGTTGGTTGGGAATTAGAAATGATTAAGTGTGGAATAACTGGGAAAGAAAGGAATATTAAATTAGAAAGATTAAAAGAAATAGAACATAAAAGTATTAAGAAAATTATTGATTTTTGAGTGATATTTCTTTTTAGTAAAGTTTATAAACAAGTAAATTATTTGGATATTAAACATTATAAATAAAAGGAGGTGTATTTAATGGTGATAGCAACTTTTACTGATACTTTACAAGCACTAACAAACCCTGTAGTAGGAATTTGGGATTCTTTAGTAGATAAGTTGCCTGGTTTGATAGGAGCATTAATTATTCTTATCGTTGGTTATTTTGTTTCTGTTGTTGTTGGACATGCCATAGCAGTTGTTTTAGAAAGAGCTGGTTTAGATAGACAAATGAAGAAATTGGGGTTGGATAGGGCTTTAGGAACTATAAACTTATCTGAATTATCAGGTGGCATAACTAAATGGTATATTTTCATATTATTCTTAGCTGAGGCAATGAAGCCAAGTTTGTTGAATTTAGGGATTATTTCTGATTTGATATGGAGTTTGGCTAGATGGTTACCAAGTGCTATTGTTGGTTTAATAGTGTTGATATTTGGTGTTTATATATCAACATATGTTGGAGAAAGAATGTTAAGAGCGAGAGTCTGGGGTATTAGACTATTAACAACAATAGTTAGAGCTTTGATTTTGTTCTTTATAGCTGTTATTGCTCTAAGACAAATGGGTTTAAATGTTTCAATATTAGAAAATACATTCTTGTTGTTGGTCGGTGCATTAGCAATTGGAATAGCAATAGCCTTAGGAATTGGTTTAGGCTTAGGCTTGAAAGGAGAAGCAGAATCTTTGATAAAAGATTTGGTGAAAGGTACTAAGAGATAATTTCTTTTTCTTTTTTATATAAAATTATTTGAATAAAAAGTAAAACCTTTAGATTTTGAGTTGTGATATGAGTGTTGATTTTATAACCAAAAGATATATAAATAAGTCTAACTTAGTCAAAATAAGGTGATGTAATATGGTACAAGCATTAGTCGAAATTGATGAAAATACAAATAGAGTATTAAATGTTGTAAAGGCTAAATATGGTTTAAAGGATAAAGGAGAAGCAATACAGATTGTTGTAGAGAAATATATCAAAGAGGAGAATGAACCTGAATTGAGACCTGAATACTTAGAAAAACTCAAGAGAATAAGGAAAGGAAAGTATATTAACTTTAATTCTATAGACCAATTGAGAAAATCTACTATTTAAAAGAGGGAATATGTATAAATGGAGAACGAGTGAACATCTTCAAGGAGTAATGAAAAAATTATCTAAGAAAGATAAATCACTTTATGATCAACTTTTAAAGAAGATTGAAGAGATTATCAAATGCTAGGATATTGAGCATTATAAAAATTTAAGATATAATATGAAAGACTCGAAGCGAGTTCATATTGGTCATTTTGTCCTTGTGTTTCAGTATGATAAAGTTATAGACACAATAAATTTTGATGACTTTGATCATCATGATAATATTTATAGTAAATAATTTACTTATTTTAAGATATTTGTTTTAAAACAAAAAGTTTTAAAAAGGGTTCTTTTATTTTTATTGGAATGGTGGAAGAAAAATTTTTAGTACCTTTAGAAGAATACCTAAAAGTTGGATTACATATAGGTACTAAATTTAGGCATAAGTATATGAGTTCATTTATTTACAAAGTAAGACCTGATGGTTTAGCTGTTTTAAATATTCAGGAAATAAATAAGAGGATAGAATTAGCTGCCGATATGATAAGTAAATACAAACCAGAAGAAGTACTGGTTGCTTGTAGAAGAGAAAATGGTTGGAGAGCTGCTGAATTGTTTTCTAAGATGACTGGTATAAGGGTATTAAATGGAAGATATCCACCTGGAATATTAACAAATCCTGGATTAGTGAGTTTTATTGAAGTTAAATTATTAATGGTTGTAGATCCATGGCCTGACAGAAATGCTGTTAGGGATGCTATTAAAATTGGTATACCTATAATCGCTTTATGCGATACTAATAATGAGGCTAATCTTATTGATTTAGTTGTTCCTTGTAATAATAAGGGTAAGAAGAGTTTAGGTTTGGTTTTTTGGATATTGGCTAGGGAATATTTGAAGAAAACTGGTGTGATAAAAGCTGATAAAGACTTTAAAGGGAAAATGGAAGATTTTATTGTTGAATAATTTTCTATAATTTCTGCGATAAATTTAAATATCATTATTGGTTTAGGATAATTGACTGATGGGAGAATTTGGATTTCATTGATCTTTGGATTCTTGGAATTCAAGCTTCGGACATCAATAAAGAGCAATCAGATATTCTTCGGAATATTTGGCTTTGATTTTTTTTCAGTTAAGTTTTTATATTTTATTAGAATTCTTTGATATTATGAGGAAAGCTGTTTTTGATGGTCAGTTCTATGAAAGTGATTTTGAGAAATTAGATGAGCAAATAGATAGATGTTTTACTGGAAGATTTGGACCTGGAGATTTACCTGTTAAAAGGCATAAGAAAATTTATGGTGTTATATCTCCTCATGCTGGTTATATGTTTTCAGGTGGAGGAATGGCATGGAGTTATAAGGAAATTGCTGAAGCTGAATTTGCTAAAACATATGTGATATTAGGGGTTAATCATGCTGGTTTTGGAAGAAAATTTGTTTGTTCTTTAGAAGATTGGGAAAGTGTTTTTGGTGCTGTTAAAGTTGATAGAGATTTTGCTGATAAATTAATGAAGAAATCAGAATTGAAAGTTGATGAGGAAACGCATATTAGGGAACACAGTATTGAAGTGCAATTACCATTTTTACAGTTTGTTAATAAAAATAAATTAAAAGAACTAAGAATATTACCTATTTTGGTTAATTGTGATGATTATGAAGAATTGAAAAAATTTGGAGAGGTTTTAGGGGGTTTTAAAGATGTGATTGTTATAGTAAGTTCTGATTTTAGCCATGTTGGTAAAAATTATGGTTATTTGCCTTTTAGGTATAATTTAAAAGAAAGTGTTTATGAAATGGATAAGAAAGCAATGGAATTAGTAAGTAAATTGAAAAGCAAAGAATTTTTTGATTTTAAAAAGGATAAAACAATTTGCGGTGGTAATGTGATTGTTGTAGGAATAGAAGCTGTTAAGAAAATGGGAAGTAAAAGTGGGAGGATATTGCATTATTATAGTTCTGGTGATGTTGTTGAGGATTACAAAAATTTTGTTGGTTACGGGAGTTTGGTTTTTGAATGAAAAGAGGTGTATTTTACCCTCACAATTTTTTAAAAATAGAAAAATTTAAATAACTGTAGGGGTAATTATTTTTGATGAGGATAATTAAAAAGAAAAAAGGAAAAAGAAATTATTTTTATTTAAGAGAATCTTTTAGAAAACAAGGCAAGGTTATAACTAAAGATATGTATCTTGGTAGGAAAATTCCTAATAATATTGAAGATATTAAGAGAGACTTAGAAATAAAGAGGAAAAAAGATGTTTATGATGAGTTAGAAAAAATAAAGAAAAATTTTCAGAAAGAGTGGAAAAAACTTCCTAAAACTGTTAAAGAAAAAGAAAAAGAGAAAATAGGGATTGCTTTTACTTATAATACTAATGCGATTGAGGGTTCTAGAATTACCTTAGAAGAAACTAGGGAAATTATTCAAAATAAAATTGCTCCTAATAGGTTTTTGTATGATATCAAAGAAACTGAAGCTCATTACAATGTTTTTTTGGATATGATAAGCAAAAAAAGGAAGATAACAAATAAATTAATATTAGAATGGCATTATGAAATATTTAAAGAAACTAAAAAAGATATAGCTGGAGAATATAGACATTATGGGGTTTTGGTTGGGAATTATAGAGCACCTGATTGGCAAGATATTAAGAAATTGATGAATGATTTTATTAAGTTTGTTAGTGTGAAAATGAATCCTGTTGAATTAGCAGCAAGATTACACTATAGATTTGAGAAAATACATCCATTTGGAGATGGTAATGGTAGAATTGGGAGATTATTGATGAATCATGTTTTGTGGTGGAATGGTTATCCTATGTTAATTATTGAATATAAGAAAAGGAAATCTTATTATATTGCTTTCGATAGGGAAGAGGATGGCTTTGTTAATTATTTTATAAGAAGGTATATAGCAGTTCATAAAAAGAGGTAATTGTTGATAAATTTAGAATGGTTGATGTTGAATTGTTTTATTTGGTGAATGGTATAAGAAATGTTTATTTAGATTGGTTTATGTTGATTATTAGTTGGTTAGGTGAATTTGGAGCAATATTTATTGTTATTGGTTTGTTGAGTTGGGTATTAGATAAAAAAAATGGGAAAAAATTGTTTTTTATGTTCTTGATTGCTTTAGGTTTGAAGTTTTTGATTTGTGATTTGATATTTAAGGGTGTATTTTTTAGAGATAGACCTTTTATGGCTTTAGAAGGAGCTAGACAATTAGGTAAGGTTTGGATGAATAGTTCTTTTCCATCTGGTCATGCTTTTACTGCCTTTGCAGGTGCTGTGATATTTGGCAGTAAGTATAAGAAATTGAGAGTTTGGTTGTTTGTGTTTGCATTTTTAACTTTGTTTAGTAGAGTTTATTTAGGGATGCACTATCCTTCAGATGTTGTTTTTGGAGGGTTGTTTGGCTATCTAATTGGATTGTTTGTGTTGTGGTTAGATAGAGAGAAAATTTGGAAGAAGTTAAGAATTTGATTTGTTACCATTCCAGTTGAAAACTAAACCTTTTTAAATAACTATATTCTCTAAGATATAGATGGAAATAGAGATATTTTGTATCGGTGGTTATACAGAGATTGGAAAAAATATGACTGCTTTGAAAGTAGGTGATGAGGTTGTTATATTAGATATGGGCATTCATTTAGAGAAAATAATTGGTTATGAAGAGGAAATAGAGAAATTAAGTGTTAATGATTTAATAAAAATAGGTGCTGTTCCAGATGATAAGGTTATTGATGATTTAAAAGATAAAGTAAAAGCAATTGTAATCGGCCATGCTCATTTGGATCATTCTGCTGCTGTACCCTATATGGCTAGAAAGTATAAAAATGCTATATTATTAGGAACTCCATATACTATTGAAATTTTGAATAGAATCGCTGATGATAAAAAAATAAAGTTGAAAAATGAGATAAAAGTGTTAAATGTTAATTCTTTTATTAAGGTTTCTGATAATTTTAAGATAGAATTTATTAATATGACACATTCTACTTTGCAAACTGTAATGATTGCTGTTCATACTCCAAAAGGTGTTGTTTTGTATGCTAATGATTTTAAATTTGATAATAGTCCTACTTTAGGTAAAAAACCAAATTATAAAAGATTAAGAGAATTAGAGAAAGAGAATGTTATTGCTTTGATTGTTGATAGTACGAATGCTGAAGTAGAAGGGAAAACTTCTAGTGAGAAAGTTGCTAGGGAAATGTTATGTGATGTTTTATTTGGTACTGAAAATCATGGTAAAGCAGTTGTTGTAACTACTTTTTCTAGTCATATTGCAAGGATAAAAAGTATTGTTGATTTTGGTAAGAGAATGAATAGGAAAGTTGTGTTATTAGGAAGAAGCTTGTTTAGGTATGTTGATGCTGCTGAGAAATTGAAATTGGTGCACTTGGGTGTGGAAGTTGTGGGTTATAAAAATTTGATTAAAAAAAGGTTTAAGATAATTGAGAAAAATAGGAGTAAATATTTGATAGTTTGTACTGGTAATCAGGGTGAACCTGGTTCGATATTAGTAACTTTGGCAGATGATAAATTGCCTTTTAAATTTTTAAGTGGAGATCATGTTGTTTTTTCTTGCAGGACAATTCCAAGTTCTACAAACGAGAAGAATAGAGAGATTTTAGAGAAGAAGTTAAAGGAGAAGGGTGTGAGGATGTTTAAGAAGATACATGTAAGTGGACATGCAAGCAAGGAAGATTTGAGAGATTTAATAGAAATGGTGAGGCCTTTGAATATTATACCAGCACACGGTAATAAGGAAAAGAAAGTAGCTTTGGTTGAGCTTGCTAAGGAAATTGGTTATGAGTTAGGTAAGAATGTTCATTTAATAGATAATGGAAAGAAATTGGTTATTTAACCTTTTTTAAAATGTTCATATATTAAGTAAATTGTTGTGATTGCTGTTAAAATCATGACTATTAAGAATAAAATTGATCTTATGTTTAGTAGGTTACATTTTGTCCCTTCAAAAATTGTTATTCCTAGAAGTTTTGTTATTCCTTTTTGTATGCTATTACAATTACTTAAATTAATTTTTGTTTGGTAATACAGGAAGGAGCTTGCTATTAATAAAATTACTGAGCCTATTGGTAAATAAGAGGAAATGTTTTTTGATTGTAGTAAAGGAATTAAAGGCTTTTTAAGTTGTTTTGGTTTTTTTATTTCTTTTATTGCATTTTCTATTTCTTTTAATGGATAATTAGAATTTAATAGAGACATTTTAATAGATTCTATGTTTTTTCCTTTGTTTAGTTCCTGTTTGATATATGAAATTAGTTTTTGATTCATTATTGTTAGAAAAAGTGAAATTTGTTTAAATGCTTTTTGGTTATGTTAAAACTTATTTGGTTAAGAAGATACCACAAAATTTATAAATCATAATTAGTTTATCTAGAAAATATGGAACAAAGAAAAAAGAGGTTTTTTGTAAGGTATGAATATTTTTTAGTAATTATTACCCTTGGTTTAGGACTAGCAATTGGTAGCTTATTAAAACTTGTTGGGATTATAGATATTTCATCTGATTGGTTTTGGTTTTTAGCTGGTCTAGGTTTGTTTGTAGAAGCGGGTATTTCTTTGATTAAACAAATATCATTTGACAGGAAATATAAGATTATTGAAAAAGCTAAATATGAAAAATTTAAACATAAGAAAAAGAGTTAGTTGTTCTGAAACACTTAATATATATATTAAAGAATAAGTAATTTTATTAATTTTGGATTTGTTAAAGAAAATATGAAGTTTGCACATTTGGCTGATTGTCATATTGGTGGTTGGAGAGAGGAAAAATTAAGAGAATTAAGTATTAAAACTTTTGAAAAGGCGATTGATATAATAATAGAGGAAAATGTTGGTTTTGTATTAATTTGCGGTGATTTATTTGATACTGCGTTGCCCTCAATTGATTTGTTGAAAGAGGTTGCTAGAATATTAGATAAGTTAAGGAAGAGGAACATTAGTGTTTATGTTATTCCTGGAAGTCATGATTTTTCTCCTTCAGGAAAGACGATGTTGGATGTATTAGAAAAAGCTGGTTTGTTGGTAAATGTTGTTAGATTTAAAGATGGGAAATTGAGGTTAATGGAAGATAAAACAGGGGTAAAGATAACTGGTTTATATGGAAAGAAAGGTGGTTTAGAGAAAAAGGAATATGGTGATTTAGAAATAGAAAATGGAAATGGTTTTAAGATTTTTATGTTTCATACTGCAATTACAGAATTTAAACCAAGTGAATTAGAAAAAGTTGAAAGTTTGGATTTAGAAAAATTACCTAAAGGTTTTAGATATTATGCTGGTGGCCATGTTCATTATGTTTTTGAAAAAGAGGTTGATGGGAGTAAAATAGTATTTCCTGGTGCTTTATTTCCAAATAATTTTAAGGAATTAGAGGAATTTAAGAGTGGAGGATTTTATATTGTTGATGATAAGTTAAATATGAGGTATGTTAAGATTGGTTTGAAGGAAGTTGTTAGATTTTGTTTTAATTTTGATGGTAAGAAAGTAGAGGATGTTGAAAGAGAATTAATGAATATTAAAAATGTTGATGATAAGATTGTGACTTTGAGATTGGAAGGTGTTTTAGAAAATAAAGTTAGTGATATAGATTTTAAGAAGATATTTGATAGTTTATATGAGAATGGGGCTTTTTTAGTTTTGAGGAATGCCAATAAGTTAAAGAGCAGGGAATTTGAAGAGATAGTAATAGAAGGAGAGGTGGATGATATTGAGAAGAGGATAATTGAAGAACATATAGGGAAGATAAAGATAAGGTTGAATGAAGAGAGGTTGATTATAGATTTGATGAAAGTTTTTGATGTTAATAAGGAAGAAGGAGAGAGAAATGTTGATTTTGAGGAAAGAATATTTAAGAATGCTATGGGGGTTTTAGGAGAAAATGAGTAAAGGTATGATTTTTGATGTTGATGGAGTTTTAATTTATACTGCAATAGATTATCCAAGAGAGATTGTAAAGAAAATAATAAAAAGATTAGGGTATGGTGAATTTAGTTTTAAAAAAGTTGACAGGTTTTGGTGGGGAGATAGTGATGTTTCTAGAAGAGAATTAATAGAATTAGAGTTTAAAGTTAAATTTGAGGATTTTATTGGGTTGTTTGAGGGATATGTTAAAGATTTTGAACATGCAAAGAATTTTAAAATGGTTTATAATGATGTTATTCCTGTTTTAGATGAATTGAAAAGAAGAGGTATTTCTTTAGGTATTGTTACAGATGCACCATCTTATATTGCTATACCTCAATTGGATTATTTTTTTAATGACAATTATTTTTCTGAAATTGTGATGACTCATGGTTTAGAAAATGTTAGGGATAAACCTGAACCAGATGGTATATTGTTGTGCATGGGAAGGATGGGTGTTAATGATTGTGCTTTTATTGGTGATTCAGATTCTGATATTGTGGCTGCTAAAAAAGCTGGAATTGAAGCTATTTTGATTGATAGAGGTGAACATGAAACTTATGTTAAACCTGATAGAAAATTAAAGACCTTGAAGGAGTTGTTATGAAACTTAAAAAAATAAGATTAGAAAATATTAGGAGCTATTTGAATCAGGAAATAGAATTTCCAGAAGGAAGTGTTTTGTTAAGTGGTGATATAGGATCAGGTAAGAGTTCTGTTTTGTTAGCTATTGATTTTGCTTTGTTTGGTTTAAGAAGAGGTAGTTTATCAGGTGGTTCTTTATTGAGATCTGGAGAGAAAAATGGGAGTG
>Ga0209541_10008862_pt1 | contig 16459 bp, 17 predicted proteins | sample RifCSPlowO2_01_FD_184027 | JGI IMG/M metagenome (GOLD analysis project Ga0209541, IMG submission 184027) | Groundwater microbial communities from Rifle, Colorado - Rifle CSP2_plank lowO2_0.1 (SPAdes) (version 2) | ecosystem: Environmental > Aquatic > Deep subsurface > Groundwater | place...
AACATAGATCTTGATATTCACCTCCCAACCGGTGGCTCTCACCAAGATCTATAGTTGCACAAAATTAAATTATAACTATGCACATATTAATATTATATTTAACAATTAGAGTGATTTCATCAAGAGATCAAAGCAAAAAAGAAAGGAGGGAGTATGAAAAAGAAATTTAAAGCAATACCACATTTTAAAAATGAAGATGAAGAGAGGGAATTTTGGGCTACAGCTGATACTACAGAATATTTTGATGTAAGCAAACCAGTTGAGTTTGATTTTTCCAATCTTAAGCCTTCAACTGAGACTATCTCTTTAAGGTTGCCTCAGTACTTACTGGATAGGATAAAACAAATAGCAAATTTTAAGGATGTGCCTTATCAGTCTTTAATGAAGATCTTTTTAGCAGAAAAAGTGGATCAGGAATTAAATAAAAGCTAATAATTAGGTTTTTCAAACCCCTGGCCAATCAGCCACCAGAAGGCAACCAGATTAACTACACTAACTGGATTAAACAGTAAAGCAGTGATAAGTCCTAAAAAGGCGGTTATTTCTAAAAGTTTCTTAGCTTTAATAAAGTGTTGAAAAGTTAAAAATATTAGTATCAAAAGTGAAATTACTCCCACTATTCCACCCTGAATCCAAAAGTCTAATAAAAAGTTGTGAGCACTGTCTACTATTTGATATTGAACATTATTATTCAAAGAAACTGAAGTTTGGTGGATTATTTTTTGGATACTGCCAAATCCATATCCAATAAAAGGAGACTGTAAGCCTGCTACAAAAGATGTTTGCCAAATTTCAACTCTGTTTTCAAACCAGCCTTGTTTATCAATTAAAGGTGAAATTAGAGTCAGAACAATTAATAAAATACCTGATATTGTGGCTTGAAGGGTTGAGAATTTAACCTTTATCAGGCTGATAAATAATAACTCTATGATTAGACCAATTAATCCAGCTCTGGAGCCTGATAATAAAATAAGCAGGAAAGTAGTCAGAAGAGAAATAAAGCCTAAGGGTTTGAATTTAAAAAAGATAAAAGGAAAGATAAATAAAATAGTGGCAGATAAGGCATTTGGTTCCCCAAGTGTTCCAAAAGCCCTATTGTTTTCATTAACGCCTAAAATAAGGGTAGATATAATAAGGAAAATAAAAGAAAAGTGATATACAAATTTAGGTATTTTATCTAGTTTGATGTTGTAAGAAAGTATAGAGAATAATAACAAGTGCCAAAATAAAAACTGTCCTTGGAGTCTAAACACATTCCCAAAAAAAGCTCCAGCAGGTTTAAAAAGTAGTTGAGTATCTAAACTAAGAAGAAAAAGAATACCAATAAAGATTAGTTGAGGGGAGGACAGTTTTATCTGATTCTGCCAAAACTACCTTGGGAGTTTCAAAAGGAGATATCCCAATCGGGATAACAATTAAATATAAATAAAATAAAAGAAAAGTGATTAGGAAAGCGGTCACAAATATAGTGTACCATCATTAACTGCGGCCAAAAAGATGAGCAATAAAATTAATAATCTTAGCAAATAAATTACCAGATTGGAACAACACTCTTTCAGGTTTAGCTGAAGTAATTGGTTTAAATTTCAAATCATCCTGAGAGATATTTTTTTGATTTTGAGCAGATAAGACTCCGGCTTTAAATCCACTGGCTGGATCAGCAACGTTATCTCCTGAGGCTTTAACTGCTATCTCATTTGAGAATTCTCCAGGCATACAATTATTGCCAGCCCTGACCTTAAAGTAATAGGTTTGACCATTATTTAGACCTTTAACAACATAAGAGATAGTGTCTTTTCCTCCTATATTAGGATTGCCATATTGAGCTAGTCCTGGTTTGGTTCCATAAGTTATTAAGTAATAACTTACAGGATCAGAGGCTTTAGACCAGTTTAAAGTGACCTGATTTCTGCCTGAAACAACTGCTGAGAGCAGTTTGGGAGCAGAGCCTGGTCTGGCATCAGAGCAGACAGCAGGATTAGAAGAAGAGGGATTAGCAGAATTAGAGGAAGAGTTAGCTGAGATAGCAGTTTCATTATAGGTGATAAACTTGGTAAAGTGTTTGGTCCAAATCACCAGGTCTGATCCGGAAGCTATAAAACATTCTGCTTCAGCTGGCAGTGAATCCCCGGCAGTTTGTGTATCAGAAATACAGCCTTGAGCGATTTTAGTAAAAGTTGAACCTCTTTGAAATCCTGTTAATTTTCCAGCCTGATTTGGGATCAAAAGTCTGACTGCTTTATCAAAAGTTAAAGCTGTATCACCAGCGCCAACTTCAAGCACTGCATGAGTGGTAACAGTTTTACCATTTTCTGCCGGAAGGTTAACTGAATTAGTACTTAAGAGCTGGGGAGCATTTAATTTTCCATCCCAACCAGCAGGACCTGAGATTGTGCTTAAATCAGGAAATTGCACCTTAATATTACCAATAGCTGTATCAGCCTCAATTGAGATCTTATTATTAACAAAAGCATTTACTTTACCAGAATTTACATAAGTATTAGCAAACTTCAAGGAAGCATTATTTAAAGAACTGGGTACAGTAATAAAGGTATTAAAATTTGAGGAAGTCATCACAACTTCAGGATGATCCTTATCCAAAGAAACAGCAGGTGCTAGAAGCAGCTGATTGGAATTAATTTTGGGCATAGGGTCAATTATTGAAGGAGCAACTGTTAGTGTAAACTGGTTGCTTTTGGCATTTTCATTTTGTACATAAACAGTCAGCACCTGGTTTGCTTTGTAATTAAGTTCAGTAGTGAGAATAAAAGTTAAACTCTTACCATCTTGTGAGACAGTAATAAAGTTAGAAGGTAGAAGAAATCCTTCCAAGTATACTTTAGATGCATAGCTAAAGTTAGATCCGGTTAATGTAATATACGTGCCCTGGGTAGCAGGATTAGGGAAGATACTGTTTATCACAGGTGTAGCCACAGGAATAGGTGTAGACACTGTAGTTTCAGATTCTGGAGAAAATTGGGTAGACTGGCTGCAGTTTAATGGATTAGCTATACAATTGTCCGGGTCTCCAATTAAAGTCCACCAGTTAGCAGTTTTTGAACCATTTTGATTGACTAAAGTATTGCCTATACCAGGAATATTCTCCATCCACCATTTATGGTACTGGGTTTCATCACAATTCCATTGATTACAGCTGAAACTCTTTGTTATACCAATACCCTGAGGATTCCAACTTTCACAGTCACTGGTGACTGTTTTTTGATTTATATAATCATAGTCTTGGCTGGCATTAACAGGAATATGGACTGTACCACAAGACTTACTCCAATTTGTATACTCTGGTTGAAAAAATTGTCCAAAAACTCTTTCTAAATGATGGCCATAGCTATGTAGGGCTGCATCTAGTCCTCTGGTATAGTTTAACCCATAAACAACAATAGTTTTGTCATTACAATATGGTAAATACCCTCCATTTGTTGGGATGCTTTTACTACCAGTGATAGCTGATTCCCAGAATCCTCCTGCGTATGGACCAGATCCATCTGCCCAAAGGATAACTGCCTTAATATCATTTTGTTTAGCTAAGTTACAAAGATCATATTTAGTGAATAATTGTTGGTAATCATATCTTCCACCTGCTTGTGGAGGAACATTATATTCTACATGAGTATCAGAGTTAGCCAAGGTGTAATTTAAAGCAACTTGGGAGAAACCACGATACTTGGAAGCATCATTCATGGCTGGCAACAGCACATTCTGGGTAAATGTTTTATTATCTCCGTTAACATGAAAGTAGTCTCCGCTTGGGTGATATTCCAGCATCCAGACTTTAACTTGTTGAGTTGGGCCTTTAATTGATGTTTGTTGAGGAACAAGTGTAGCTGATGGTGTAGATGAGGGAACAACAGTTGGGGTTGGAGTAGCTGTTGGGGAGGGATTAACTATCTCAGAAATAGCGCTAGTGATGGCAGAAGTTATGGGATTATCAGGGTCAGAAGCTACAGCTAGAACAATATTTGTCTGTACTAGCATTAACATTCCTATTAGAGTGTAAACTAGGGAGGAGAGCAGTATTTTTGACTTCATGACCGAGTACTATAACATACTATCGGTCTATTGTCAAATAACTAGAGGATATAATTAACGAGGTATCCAGATCCAGTAGCCTCCAACAGAGGTATTGTTTAAAGAAGCAGATGGAGTAGCAGCTTTAGGCAAAGGTGAAGTCCAGGCCCCGGATGCTCCTACCTGACCCAAATTCTTAGAAATAATGGTTAGATCAAAAATATTTATTACCCCGTCTTTATTAAAATCAGCTAACTGATTCCAGTTTGAAGAGGCAGACGAGGCACCCAAAGCTTTTAAAGCAATATTATAGTCTGAAGAATTTATGACATTATCCTCATTTAAATCCCCTGTTAATAAATTAACCGGTTGACCATCATTTAAATTTGAGACAGTAGGGGACATAATAAAAGCAGAAGATGTAGCAATCTGTGCGCTTCCTTTGAGCAAAGCCGTATACTTTGTGCCTGAATTTAATCCTGCCAAAGATAAGTTATTGTAAGACCCATCAGTTGGTAAGTCCACAGTAAAACTAAGTAAGAATTTAGAATTAGTTGAAAGATCGCCTTCCACAATGCCTACGAATAATTTAGTAGTCTGATTTTGGGCAGGTCTTCCTTCCAAATTAGCTTTTAAAGATAAAGTAGGACCAAAAGAAGTGGCAATGGTAGAAGAAGGTTCAGGTGAGGGAGTGGATGAGGCATCACTATTTAATAAAGACTCTGAGTTATCTAGCAAATTTTTAGCAGGAGACTGAGTAGGAAAAGGGGTGTTTTTGACAATGGTCTTTTTTACCTCGGAAGCACTGCTTTTGACAGTTTGATTTTGAGAAACCAGATAAGCCCCAACAGGAATAGAAATAACAACAAAAATATATACTCCAAGCAGTAAATGTTGTTTAAACGTAGAGAACATAACAATTATTGTACTACAATATATAAATGATAAAAATCCTGTTTAACACTCTTTTGGGCGTAATCTTAATTTTTATCTGGTCACGTTTTGTTAATCTGCCGGAAATTTTTTCTATTATTTCCAAAGTTAATCCTTTATATTTGGCTCCGGTTTTTATATTTTTGTTTCTATCACCAGTGCTTAGGGCTGTCAGGCTAAAAATATTTTTATCTGAGATCAAAAAAATACCCTTAAAAGATTTAATTTTTCTGAATGGAGCAGCCATGATGTTAAACTTTTTTATTCCCATCAGGGCAGGGGAGTTTGTCAAGGGATTTTACTTAAACAACCAGCATGGCCTGCCTTTGGGTAAATCAATTATCTGGATATTTTTAGACAGGTTTTTGGACTTTTTGGTGGTAATAATTTTAGCAGGAGCAGTGTTTGCCCTGATTCCCACAATAATTATTCTAATTTTGGTCCTAATAATGATACCACTACTTATAAAAAAGCATATTAAGTTACCTTTTGATAGGTTTACTCACTTCATTTTTGATGCTTTCTCAATCCTAAACAGGCACTCAAGAGATTTATTTGTAATGGTAATTCTAACTATCTTAGCTTATGGGGCAGATGCAGGAATTTGGTATTTCAGCTTTAAATCATTAGGTTTTGATCAGAATTTTTGGAAGATGTATTTAGGACAATTGTTATCAGCTCTAACCTATCTTGTGCCGGCAGCCCCAGGTTATGTAGGATCAGCTGAGGCTTCAGGTTTATTAATATTATCCGGGGTGTTTGGAATAAGTAATAATTTAGCCTCAGCTATGATTGTTTTGCTTCATATCACAACTGCCATTTTTGTAATATCTTTTGGTCTAATTTCTGTTTTTAGCTTAAAGATTGACTTGGGAGCAATTTTAAAAAAGGCTTTAAAGAGAAGATAAATCTAATTTAACAGATGGTCCCATGGTTGGGGAAAGGCTGACCTTTTTAACTCTGGATTTGCCCAGGGTTTGTAAAAGGGTGGTGATGTTTGCAGTCAGCTGCTCAGTTGGTTGATCTAATTTGCCCAAACCCAAGTGAATAACAGCAGCTTTGGGTTCTGTTTTGTATTCTGGAGAAACAAGTCCTCTGATGCCAGTTTGAACAGTGTTAATGTGAGCTTCTAAAGTTCCAGTAAATTTAGAAAAGGATAATTTTTTAACCATGTCAACTGCTTCTGCCACAGGATATGTCTTAGATCTGTCTAAGTCTTTGGATGCTTCCTGGTATTTCTTAGACCTGATTTTTTTTGACGATGGATGATGGATTTCTTTAGTTTTTTCTTCTGTGACTCCCAGCTCTGCCTTAAGTCTCTCTACTAATTCATCCTGTCGCCCTAACTTCTTAGCAGGTTTCTTCTCTTCTTTAGCAGGATCATCAATTGTTTTGATTTTTGTTTTACCCATAGATTTATTGAACTTTAACTCCCATACTTTTGGCAGTGCCCTCAACTATTTTCATAGCTGCCTCAACTGAATTGGCATTTAAGTCCGGCATTTTGGCTTTGGCAATTTGTTCAACTTGTGCTTTGCTGAGTGTTCCCACAGCATCTTTTAAGGCAGTACCGGAACCTTTTTCCAAATTAAGGGTTTTTTTAATCATCTCCGCCACAGGTGGCTCTTTGGTAATAAAAGAAAATGTCCGGTCTTCATAAACTGTGATTACCACCGGCAAAATATTGCCTTGTTTGTCTTTGGTTTTCTCATTAAATGCTTTGACAAACTCCATAATAGGCAGGCCATGTTGTCCCAAAGCCGGACCCACAGGAGGGGCAGCAGTGGCTGTGGCTGCCGGAATATTTAATTTGATATAAGTCTTTATTTTCTTAGCCACTTTGGGTTATTCCTTTCTGGACAAACATTTGAGAGAATAACTGCGCCTCCGTGAATTGGGCCGGTAGGTTAATGGCAGACTGTCTGTGCCTCACACAGAGGGTGCGGGTTCGAATCCCGTCCGGTCCACGGAGGCATTTAATAGTTGACAAAGGGTACAATATATGATATATTGTAAATAATTCTGTGTGAGGCAAAAGAGATAGTTTACTAACTACCGAAGCAATAAAACCATCCGCAAGGGTGGTTTTTTGGTAGCTTCTTATTAAATTAATACCACTTTTTATCTTCTTAGCTATTTTATGCTCCTCTCATTGTTATATCTTCTGTACTTGCAAAAAGTCCAGTTCCACCGGAGTTTCCCGTCCAAATATAGAAACTAAAACTTTAACTTTGCCTCTTTCTTCATCAACATGGTCCACTTTACCAATAAAGTCTGCAAAAGGGCCATCCACAATTTTAACAGTATCATCAGCTGTAAAAACCTGCTTGTATAGCGGAGCCTCTTCCTGAGTAAATTTAACAATGGTCGCTACCTCTGCATCAGAAATCGGGGTGGGTTTGTTGCCCATACCGACAAAGGAGGTTACTCCCTGAGTAGTCCTGACAGCCAGCCAGGAAATATCATCCAACACCATTTTGATTAAAATATATCCGGGAAAGATTTTTTCTTTAATGGTGGCTTTTTTACCGCCCTTTATTTCAATTTTATCCTGCATTGGTACCAGCACTTCTAAAATTTTATTCTCTAAATGCTCTGAGTCAATCCGCTGCTTTAAGGTTGCAGCCACCTTGTTTTCATGCCCGGAATAGGTGTGGACTACATACCAGCGGGCATTAGGATTTTTTTCTGTATTTTTATCGTCCATAGTTTTGTACTAAAAATGCTGTCAAAGAAGTCAAAATATAATCCAGTCCTCCTAAAAATACTCCAACTGCCACAGCTACTGTTATTACTAGCACAGTATAGCGGATAGTTTGCTGCCTGGTTGGCCAGGCAACTTTTAGCAGTTCCTCTCTAACTTCTTTAAGAAAATTAAAAATATTGGGCATAAAAAAGCCTCCATATTTTTGGAGGCGTTTTGTCAAGTATAACAGATTAATGAGTAAGCAATCAAGTGGTATAATTTTGGAGTGAAACACTTGGCTATTTTTAAAGGGGATGGGGCAGAGAAAATTCTGATAGGTAAAAAGAGTATAGAAAGCAGGTTTTCCAGGAGCAAAATAGTCCCTTTTGGGGTAGTATCCTCTGGAGATTTAATTTATATTAAGCCTTCCGGAGCAGATATCATTGGTCAATTTAAAGTCAAAAAAGTAATTTTTTATGATGGGTTGGGAGCTTCAGAAATTAAGGAGATTAGGGAAAAATATGATAAAGAATTGGCAGTGGATGGGAATTACTGGGAAGGTAAAATTAACTGCCGGTACGGCACGTTAATTTTTGTTGGGGAGTCCAGCCGTTTTATCACCTCACCAATAAAACTTAAGAAAAAAGACCAAAGAGGCTGGGTAGTGTTAGGCTAAATTGTGGTACAATTATATATATGCCAGTTATTTGGGACTATGACATTAATGAGTTGAAGAAAAGCAAACAAGGTAAACTTCTGATACTTGAGAGGTTAATTAATTATGGTCCGCTTAAAGGAGAAAAGATTTCTCTATCAGAGGTTAAAAAGAATTGGCAGAAATTAAATATAGATCCTCTTAAAAAAAGGTTAATGGAACTTTTAATATGGGGAAAATAAACAACTTTGCTACAAGTACCATTAAGTTTACTCCCAAACAAAAAATCATATTTGAAGAGATCATAAAAAATGATTTTTTGATACAAAACTTTTACTTCACAGGTGGTACTGCTCTTTCCGCTGTTTATCTAAATCATAGATTATCAGAAGATTTGGATTTTTTCTCACAAGAGAAATTTGATACTCTACCAATAGTTAATTTAATTACCGAGTTGAGCCAAAAACATAAATTTAAGATTAGGTCAGAGGAAAAGGCAGTTGTCAGAATTTTCTTATTAGAATTTAAAGATAAAGAAAAACTAAAAGTTGATTTTGGCTATTATCCATATAAAAGATTAGAAAAAGGTAATCGGATAGATAATTTTCAAGTAGATAGTTTATTAGATATTGCTATAAATAAGCTGCAAACAATCCATCAAAGGAGTGAGCCTAAAGATTTTGTTGATCTTTATTATTTACTAAAAGAATTTACTATTTGGGATTTAATGGAAGGCGTTAGAATTAAATTCTTAATGGAAATTGATCCTTACACCATAGCTGCTGATTGTTTAAAGGCAGACACTTTCAAAAGCTTGCCCATAATGCTATTACCATTAGATCTGTTAGAACTTAAAAGTTTTTATAAAGATTTAGCAAAAAAGCTGGGAGAGAGGGTAGTAAAAGATTAGAGAGAAAGACCAAAAATCCCTTGACTGTCTATTAAAAGGCTTTTGGAAAAATCCAGTGTACCTCGATGGTCAGGGGTTTAGTTTCGAGTCCCATCCAGTAGTTGGCCAGCTTGTTGATTATTTTGAATAGCTGATGGGGTGGCATAGGAAGAATAAGGATCAGAAAATAATGTTTGATTTTCTTTTTCTGCTACTCTGACCAAACTTTTTGGGACATTTGCGGCAATCACCAAGTCCTGCCTTCCGTCAACTCTGGCCTCAACAATATTTGCCGGACGGCTAAATTTCTTATCAGGCCTATCAGATAGTAAAGTGGTCATTATCCTATTCCAAATTGAGGCTGCGCCTGTTACTCCGGAAGTTAAAGCAGGATTCATAGGGGAGTTATCATTATTGCCTACCCAAACACCTACTGTAAAATCAGGAGTATAGCCAAAAGTCCAATTATCCCTTTTGTTGTCTGAGGTGCCTGTTTTAACAGCTGTTGAATGGCCGGCAATTAGCAGTTGCGAATTTTCTCCAAAAGCTGGTTTTCTGGCGTTATTGTCTGCTAAAATATTAGTGATTAGATAAGCTACTTCCGGAGTAATCGCCTGGACCTCTTTTTTCTCATACTCTTCTAAAACATTGCCATCTGAATCAGTCACTTTCAAAATTGGAGTGGCAGTTTGCCGGCGCCCCAGCTGAGACAGCGCCCCGTAAGCAGTCATCATATCAACCATCTTCACTTCTGCGCCGCCTAAGGTTAAAGCCAAGCCATATCTTTTCGGGTCAGTAAAAGTGGTAATACCTAAATCTCTGGCAGTAATGATTACCTCATCCACTCCGACAGTAGCCAGCATCTTGACTGCCGGGATATTGTATGATGAACCTAAAGCTTGTCTGATAGAAACAACCCCATGATAGGCTCCGTCATAATTTACAGGAGAGTAGGAATTGCCCCAATTATCCCGGAAAACCACCGGTGTATCCAAAACAGTATTACCAGGGCTAAATCCCTGTTTGAAGGCTGTGGCATAGGTGGCAACTTTGATTGATGATCCTGGTTGGCGCAAAGAAAGAGTAACGTTATATGAGCCAAATTGCAGGTCGTAATAATTTTTACTGCCCACCATAGCCAAAATCTGGCTGGTTTTACCATCTGTAATCATGGCTGCGCCATTTTTTACGTTCAAGGGAGCTAATTTATCCACTTCCCCGGCCACAATTTTTTCCGCTTTTTCCTGTAAGTCCAAATCCAAAGAAGTGATAATCTTAAGGCCTCCCTGGGAAACTGCTCTTTGGCCGTATTTTTGAGACAGCAAATCTTTGACATATATTACAAAATGCGGGGCTTTGATATTGGTGATGGGGGGTTTGAGTTGCAAGTCTTCCAAATATGCGTCGTCAGCTTGTTTTTGAGTAATATACCTTGTATCTAACATCTTTTTCAAGACTTCTTTTTGTCTGACCTTACCTAATTCCGGATTAGTGCCATATGGTGAAAATTGGGTAGGGGATGCTGGCAAGCCTGCTAAAAATGCAGCCTGGGCCAAAGTCAGATCATGGGCTCTTTTGCCAAAAAAAGTTTGGGCAGCTGCCTCAACTCCCCAGACAGGTCCTCCATACGGAGCTTCATTTAGATACATTTTTAAAATTTCATCTTTGCTGTAAATTTTCTCTGCCCAAAGAGCCAGTATGATCTCCTTAATCTTACGGCTATAAGTTTTCTCCGGAGTCAGTAAACTATTTTTGATCAGTTGCTGGGTAATGGTTGAGGCTCCTTCCAAAGAAGTTCCGTTTGGGTCAGGAGTTTTTTTGGAATTAGACAGGGCTGCGCGCGCAATTGCTAACAGATCAATACCAGGGTGTTTATAGAAGTTTTTATCCTCAGTAGCTATGGTAGCTTGGATAAGAAAGCTAGGTAATTCATTTAGATTAACCAGGATCCGGTTTCTGCCTTCGTATAACCTGTACAACAGCTTGCCATTGCGGTCAAAAAATTCTGTTGTTAGAGCCTTGTCTGTGGAAACCAGTCTGAAGGGAGAAGGCAACTGATAAGCTGCAGCAAAGATAAAAGAAGTATACGTGTAGAGCAAAAAGGCAGCAACGGTTAGAACAAAGGCTATTTTGGTTTTGGTAGAAATCCGTCTTCTAATATGAATTTTGAGCTTGTTGAAATAATATGGTAAAAACCAGCTTTTTCTGGGCCGGCCCCTGCCATGCTGCAAGCGGGGCAGTTGATAGTTAATAGTTGGTAGTCTTAATCTGAGTAAAAACTTTATCGGTGCGGCAATAATGTTCCATAATAACTTTATGACAAAAATCTCTGCCGAGCCTATTTTAATCAGGATAAATTGGACCAAAAGAAGAGCAATTTTAAAAGGGGAAGTCTTTAATTTTTTATCAATTTTTCTATCCTTTGGCATATAAATTTAATTTCTAAGGACAGCTGAGCGTATTTTAAGAGATTTTCAAGGATGCCACAATAGGGAAAATTTAAAGCATGTTGTATAGTGATAGCAGGAATGGAGAAAGAAGGCAGAGGATACCCAGAGTTAAAGAAAGAATGTTTATTGAAAGAATGCGTATTCCCTGGCTAGTTCCTCTGGTGGTCACCAAAATAGTTTGACTTTTTAAATCTCATAGTGTATCATTTTTACTAAATATGGCAACTGCAGAAGCATTAAATGAAATTCAAAGACGAGCTCACGAGTCATTAAATAGTAGAAGACTTCCAAATTTTATCAAAAGGGCTGGATTAACCGGAAGTATTACTTGTGGAATAAGACATCATCCAGATACAGTTAAAACAACACTTATAGCTGGAGGTTTTTTAATAGCAGTAATAGCTGGTGTAGCCTTAGTCCACTCAAATACAGGCGGTCAAGCAGGCTTACAGGCAACAGTTACTGCTACATCTAATCAAACACGGCCAGTTTTTCATTTTGATCCTTAAAAAGCCAGCAAATAAATCCCAAGCCCAATTAGCCCAATTCCTAAAATTTTTCCCAACATATTAAAAATTGAGAATTTTTCCTTAAATACCCACATACTAAAAAAGAATAAAAATATATATTGGATGCCTTGAAGAGAATTAATCAAAGCCGGACTGGCCAGGGATATGGCATAGGTTAACAAAAGCTGGGATGCTCCTCCCGCAGCCTGACCAAAAATGAACAATGGTCCAACTTTAACTTTAGGGGCTTTTGGAATAAAAAAAATCCCCGCCACCAATGGGATTAAAATAAACCTGGAATAAACCAGTACAGTCAAAAAATTCTCCTTTAAATAAGCCTCTCTTAAAACAAGATATGAGATGGCAAAAAATAGAGCTGATAAAACTTCCAGCTTGACACCTTTCAGGTGTAAGCTCGAAAATGTTAAAAAAACTAACCCTAATACCAAAATTCCTACAGCCAATATTTGAGTTTGGGAAATAGTAGAAAAGATAGCTGCATGAGCAAAAAGTATTAAAGGTATTAAAGTCCCAATTGTTGGGACTACCCTGGAAACTGCCTCATTTTTGATGGCTGCAAACATTAAATAAGCACCTATGGTCCACAAAAAAGTAGAAAGAGAAGCTAATATAAAAACAAAACCTGTGGGCATATGAGCAAATGGCAAGCCCAACAGCATTAGCAAACTAAATAAAGAAATATATAAAACATAACTTAAAGGGTTGGGGATGGATTTATTCAGCAAAAACTTATCAATGGTCACAGCAATGCTGTTTAAAAGATAGGCTGCTATAGTGATTGGTAAATAACTCACTTCTGGCTTTCTTTAAGCATCTCTTTATACCTTTTCTCCAACACCTCTTCTGCCTGGACAGTATGGCCAATAAACCGCAATAGGGAGTGGGGAATCCCATTATGTTGAATAATATCTGTATACACCAAAGCAGAAGGCCTGATTTTTCTTTGCTGTGTTTGGTAATCCACCTCAATTAACCCAAACCTGGGCTCAAAGCCTCTATGCCACTCAAAATTATCAATCAAAGACCAATAGAAAAAGCCTCTGACATTAACTCCGGCTCTAATTGCCCTGGCTACTTCCTGCAAGTAAGCTATTAAAAAACGGTTCCGCCTGTCATCATTAGTTGTGGCAATCCCACACTCTGTAATATAGATTGGGATATCATCAGCCAGGTCTGTTAATACATCAAAAATACCTTCCGGATAAACTTCCCAGCCTAAATCTGAAATTTCATGAGTCTGATTTAAATTAATTGGCCCGGTTGATAAATTGCCATGCTGGAAACGGACATGAAAGTAGTAGTTAATCCCTAAAAAATCATGAGTCCCGCGGGTTAAGAAATAAAATAAATGGTTTGTCAAAATGTCATTGATAGAGACTGTTAGCTGTTCGAGCAGTGAGTGTTTATGATATGGTTCAAAAGAGAGAATGTTATTGGCAATTCCCACTGGTTTGCCCCCGGGAAATAAAGAATGTAAATATTTGTAAACCTTTTTATGGGCTGATGTTAAGTTTAAAAAAGTTTTTACTTGCCCTAAAAAACTTTTTTTGGAATGTGGCCACTCCTTTGCCACATAAGTTTCATAAATATAAACTCCCGGCTCATTAATAGTCACCCACAAATCAACATAAAGGCTTATCTTCGGTACAACCCTTCTTACAAATCTGTCAAAATATTTGATAGTTTGTCTATTTTCCCAGCCACCAATATCTGCCACCCACTTAGGCAGGGTAAAATGCCAAAGTGTCAGCATGACAGTCAGGTTAAGTGACTTAAGTTTCTTAAGTACCTTAACATAATGCTCAATCTCTGCCTGATCAAACTGGCCCTCTTTAGGTTCAATCCTGGACCATTCAATAGATAACCTATGAGCGTTATGGTTTAACTGACTTATCAGATCAAAATCCTGCTCATACCTATTATATTGGTCACAGGCAAGCCCGGCACTTTTAAAATCTTCCCAGTCAGCATTAATATTACCTCCTTCAACCTGGTAAGCAGAAGTGGCTGTTCCCCAAAAGAAACCTGGAGGGAATTTTAATATGTCATGGTTATGCTTTTCTTTGGGAAGTTTTTGGAGCATATTTATTGATATTATAATTATAACAGTTATAATTATAATAATCGTTATATGTTAAAAATCCTGCCCTTTATTTTGATAGCTGTATTGACTTTGGGGGGGCTCGGGTATTGGCGCTACGTTGCATCTAATAAACCTGTTTTGACTACCCCGGTACAGGAGGAAGCCCCACTTGAGGTGCCAAAAACTTTACCGCAAGCTTCGATGGAAGATAGAGTAAAAGCTTTAGAAAACCTGGTTAGCAAATTAGTGACTCAAGTTAATATTTTGAAATCTTCACCCTCTTCAAACTCTACTGACGTTTCAAAATTAAATTCCCTGGATGCATCAGTCACAGAACTTAAAGCCCGGGTTTCTGCTTTGGAAAAAGCCATTCCAACATCTGCTGTGACAAGCTCCGGTCAAGCCACTGTTTTTATTCCTTTAGGATCAGGAGGTACTTGGGAAAACAAAGATTGGTATTCTACTTCGGAGTATCAAATATTACTGGATCCTGCCAATTACCCAGCTTATACAGGTATGAATTTAGAGGTTGTTTTCAGGATGTATCAGAAATCCGGAGTAGGGTCAGTTAGGCTTTACAATGTGACAGACGAAGTAGGTTACCCGCAAGTTGATACTACCTCGGATGCTCCTTCTTTACAAACATCTGCTTCTTTTAAACTGCCAACAGGTACAAAAACTTACAGATTACAAGTCAAAAGCAGTGAGGTAGCTACCTTAGCCATCCAATCTGCCAGACTGCGGGTGAGCTTTTAAAGGTCTATATTTATATCACCTAAACCACCAATACTTCTAATTTTCTATCTAAATCACTTTGATATTAATTGTCTAGGACCCTCAATCTCCATCCAGGCAGTCGTATACCGAAAAATTCGGACTGCTTTCCAGCGTCGCTAATCAACGCATCGTATCGTTCTCCGCTCGGCCGCTTCCTTCGACTTCGCTCAGGACAGGTCGCGGCCTCGCTCGTAAAACTGGAGGCTCGAACAAATCGCCAAAGGCGATTCAAAAAACGCAAAAATTTTTAAAGAACTTTTACAATATAAATGGGCTATCCGGTGAACCCAGTAGTAATCGCTTACACTGTCCGAATAGCCCATTCAAAAAAGCGATTACGTCAAACTGGATTCACCTAAAAATATAGCAATTTATATCAAATAAAACAATATGGCAAAACTACAACAAAACGATTAAAATATGCACAGAATCAGAACGAGGCTGTCAAATTTGCTATAGGTCTTGATTTCTGGTATACTAATACACTATGACTGGAGAAAGACTAACTGGTATAGACCAAGGTATTCTACTTGCCGAGCGTATGCTGGACAATGGAGAAGTTTTGCGTACGCTGATAGCCGGTGGACACAGTAAAGGTGCAATTTTACAGCAAGTAGTTTCTGATTTAAAACACGATCCTGTAGGGCAAGCATGCTTTTTAAGGACGCTTTTTCGGAGTTTAGCAAGTGAGGGAGACTTGAAGGTTACAAATAGACGCGATACTGCGTTAGCAATTTTAACAGACAATCTAAATGAAGAAGTTCGTTTAACCCAAGTTATGACTCCCCTCGTCGAAGCTAATCCTACCATTGTGCACGATGCATATATTGAGGCACTACAGCAACAAACAAGAGAGAACGATCCTTTTTCAGGCTCTGTTGATGCGCTTCTTGCGGTTGGCAAAGCTATTGCCCCCCACCTAAACCAAGATGCGCAAAGAAGGCAACAAATCATAGATACATGGGAAAGAGTAACACAGCAATTCCTTACTGTTTATGAACGTTATCAAATCCACTCAAGAGTTGAAGAAATTAAAGATAGAATGTCTCCTGTTACTCAACTTGACTCTGAGGTACAACAATTAAGAACACAGGGATTAACTAACCCTCAAATAGCACAGCAGCTAGGGAGAAAAGAATCGGATATTAAGGCATCAGCCCACCGCTTGATTGCTGCCAAAAGAATAGAACCGGCTCCAAAAGGTAGATCTGTTACCGAAGCTGTTACTCAACTCGATAACCAAGTAGAACAATTAAGAGGACAGGGATTATCTAATGCTCAAATAGCAGAAAAACTTGAGAGAAAAGAATCGGATATTAAGGCATCAGCTCACCGCTTGATTGCTGCCAAAAGAATAGAACCGGCTCCAAAAGGTAGACCTGTTACCGAAGCTGTTACTCAACTCGATAACCAAGTAGAACAATTAAGAG
>Ga0209541_10008863_pt1 | contig 16457 bp, 11 predicted proteins | sample RifCSPlowO2_01_FD_184027 | JGI IMG/M metagenome (GOLD analysis project Ga0209541, IMG submission 184027) | Groundwater microbial communities from Rifle, Colorado - Rifle CSP2_plank lowO2_0.1 (SPAdes) (version 2) | ecosystem: Environmental > Aquatic > Deep subsurface > Groundwater | place...
TTGCGCTTGTTTTGAATATAGCATATAATTTAAACCAAAGGTACCCACATTTGGGTACCAATATGGCACAAACCATCAATTTATGGAAAAAGACTACATTTTAGACCTAATGAGATCCAAGAAAACTGTCTTTACTTTTAAGGACCTTATTTTGCTTTGGACAGAATCTGACGTGAATTTTGTTAAGAAGAAGATTCATCGTTATGTTAAGGCCGGTAAAATGAATGCTGTCCGCAGGGGTATTTACTCCAAAGACAAGAATTACGATAAATATGAGTTGGCTACAAAAATATATACTCCCTCGTATGTCAGCATGGAGACGGCTTTAGGCGCCGCTGGAATTACTTTCCAGTTGTACGGTCAGATTTTTGTTGCGTCGTATACGACAAAAGAAATTGAGTGTGATGGACAGAAATATTCTTATAAAAAAATAAAAGATACCATTCTCACTAATCAGATTGGCATAGAGTCAAGAGAAAATTACAGCATAGCTTCGCCCGAGAGAGCATTCTTGGACGTTATCTATCTCAATAAGGATTATCATTTTGATAATCTCTCGGCTTTGAATTGGGAAAAAGTACATGAAATTTTACCTATTTATGGTGGCAATAAACGTATGGCCAAGATGGTGAAAATGTACCACGAAGCATTTAAGAAAAATCTAAAATAACAATCATATGGCTCTTGATACTTCAAAACATAAAAACATTCTTATAAAGATCCTCAAGGATATCTACACTGATGCAACCATCAGTCCAATTTTGGGATTCAAGGGTGGAACAGCCGCAACCTTCTTTTACGGTCTGGACCGCTTCTCGGTAGATTTGGATTTTGATTTACTGGATTCGGATAAAGAGGACTACGTGTTTGATCGTGTCAAAGCGATTATTGAAAACTACGGCAAAATAAAAGAGGCGCGAAAGAAAAGATTCAATCTTTTCTATGTTCTTTCTTATGACGACAAGGACATCAACGCTCAAAACGTTAAAGTAGAAATAAATCGTCGAGAGTTTGGCTCGAAGTATGCGGTGGAATCATTCCTTGGTATCTCTATGCAGGTAATAGTCAAGGAAGACATGGTTGCTCATAAGCTTTGTGCTATGTACGAGCGGATCGGTAAGACGAACCGTGATATTTTTGATGTTCAGTTTTTCCTTTCTCATGATTGGCCTGTTAATAAGAAGATCGTTGAGGATCGCATGGGTGTTTCGTACGCAGAGTTTTTGAAGAAGTGTATCGAGGGACTGGAAAAATTCGACGACAGCAATATTCTCGCAGGTCAGGGTGAATTGCTCACCGAGAAGCAGAAATCGTGGGCAAAAGCAAAGCTTAAGTCAGAGGCGTTGTTTTCGCTCAGGTTAGCTTTGGAGAAAGAAAAATAACATTTATGCCAAAGGAAATCGCCAAAACAACTAAACAGGAGATTCACCCCATTAGAGAGCTTGTTGCCTCTAACGGGGCGAGCTGCAAATGCGGGGGCCATAGGCGTTGATTGGTGACTTGCAGGTGTCGCCGTTTGACCAATTCGGCACGCCGTACGAAATCGTCAATGGTATTTTCGGTGGCCGAGAAAAATATTTAGTGGCGATTAAAGAAGTCCAAGCGGCCTTATACGCCGGCTAAGTTATAGATTAGGTCAATTTTTGCATAGTTTGTAGATTTTATGCATAGATTTTAGTGCCTATTGCATAGATTTTAAGTATATAATATAACCCAATAAAAAATAATATGAAAATAAAATTAGAAAAATTTGGCGCCACACTCATATCCCGCGAATTAGGCAGTGAGGCATTCAAGGCGTTTCAGTCCACATTGCTGGAATTGCCACCAGATGAAGAATTAGAAATTGATTTTTCCGACGTATTAACCTTATCACCCTCATGGGCGGACGAATTTTTAAGCCCTCTCCTTGAGCGATTAGGCGAACGATTAAAATTATTGCCTTCTGATAATCTTTCAGTGCAAGCAACTTTAAAGATTTTACAGGAGGCAAATAAACGCCAGTTCAAATTCAAGTAATATTTATGGATTATAACTTATGTCTCAATACTACACCCCACAACGCACGCGAAACCTTTACGATCAAAACGATCTCGAACCGTTCAAACTGTCCCGCTCAAAGATAGACCTCTTTTTAAATTGTCCTCGTTGTTTTTATTATGACCGCAAGTTGGGTGTCGGGCGGCCGCCGGGATTTCCGTTTGCGCTAAACTCCGCCGTTGACCATCTTTTGAAGCTTGAATTTGATATTCACCGCGCGAAGGGGACGAAACACCCCTTGATTGAAAAATACGGAGTGGACGCCCGGCCGATACCGCATAAAGATCTCGATAAATGGCGGCATAATTTTACCGGCGTTCAATATCTCCATAAGCCCACAAACCTGCTTATCACTGGCGCTATTGATGATCTTTGGCAGAAAGCCAAGGGCGAGTATATCGTCGTTGATTACAAGTCCACATCTAAGAGCGAAGATATAACAGAATTGAATAAAGATTGGCAGGATGGGTACAAACGCCAAATGGAGGTTTACCAATGGTTGCTTCGGCAGAACGGCCACAAGGTTTCCAATATCGGCTACTTTGTTTATTGCAACGGCCAAACTGATCGTGAAGCATTTGATGGCAAGCTTGAATTTGATGTAACATTGATTGCGTACAAAGGAAATGATTCGTGGGTTGAAAAGACGATCAAAGAAGTCCACAAATGCCTGAATAGCAATAAAATCCCAAAAGCTGATTCGGAGTGTGATTATTGTAGTTATATTAATTCTATAAATTCAAAATTATAAGTTTATTTATTCCACCCTTTTGGTTTAGGCCGATGTCGGCAGGCTTGGCACTTACTGCCACCCGGAAACTAAAAATAAAAGGATTGACTCGGTGTCAATCCTTTTGAGTTTTGGGTTACTCCACTATCAGAGTCGCCGGATACTGATTTAGAAACCAATCTCCCCATATTTCCGGCGCCACCCCTTCTTGCCACGCTCCGCTGTATTTGGAGTGTTCGCGCAAGCGGATTTTTCCGGCGAAGACGATTATCGTCCTCTGCTCATTGCCATAAATCGTCAGCTGGTCGCCCTCTTTGAGGAGATAATGACCCGCGTAGCCCCAGGCATCGCTGATGTTTTCCGTGTGTCCGTCCACTGGACAGATATTGTAGACATACTTATCATCGTCATCCGCGGCTTTCTCCGCCGACCAAATCATTCGGCCGATTTTTTTGAAATTCAGCCAAAAGTTTCGCCAAAAGATGCGCCGCGCTTCACGGACGAGCTCGGTCCTGGTCTTTAGAACTTCGCTTCTATGTCGGATATACACGCCGCATTTTTCGCAATAACCCCGCGGGACATTTTTTTGGATAAAACGAGCGTCTTGAAAAGCCCAAGGGCTGTTACCGGATTCTATTTCCATATAATAGTGGCAAACACCCTCCAATATAGTGCCCGGTCTGGGATTAAGCGCGGTCATTTTTTCCTCCTGGACTTAATTATAGCCAATTTTTACTGAAAGTCAACCGTTATCCGATAAAATTCATTGTCTTTCGGATTATTGATTTTTACCGAGGGATGATGGTTTTTGAAGGCCTTGGCCGCGTGGCGGGCGATGGAGAGGCAGAGATTTTTTTCCATCATGGTATAAGTGACGATTCCTTTTTTTTCATCCACCGTCCTATCCCACTCCTCGCCCTTGTTTTGGTGTTGGCTGATGAGATTGTCCACCAAGGACAAGAGCTCCTCCGGATGGCGCAAGACATTTATATTTCTAAAAATCAGGAAACTGGCATAAACCCCTTTTTCCCGTTTTTGTTTTTTATTCTGGTCTTTGGCGCGGTTGGCTTCGTCCGCGCTTCTTTTTGGTCGCGTCTGCGCGATGATTTGTTTTTTGTTTGGCATACATTATTGATTTTAGTAACTAGTAACCGGTAATCAGTAACTAGTAATTTTATTTTTGATTCTCTATTGATCTTATAAGACCATTGATTAATCTTCCTGCTCCGTTGGCTTTTTTACCTGGTCCGACTCGATCGGATTGGCGGCGCGCGCGCCAATTATATGTATTCTAATATTGTTTGTATTTAGATTGAATTATAGCAAAATAACCGCGCGCTGTATAGTTGGTTTTTGATAAAATTTCACACGGGACCGACTCACGGTTGACAATCAAGGGTTGGTTTGCTACGATTATCCTACTTAAATTTAAGAAAACTTCTTATGAGTTCCAAATGGTATGGTTTTTTAGGAGCATTGTTTTTATCAACCGGATTATTTTTTCCCTCCATAACGTTCGCCGCGACGGTGATTTCGGGAGGCCCGTTGTCGGAAAATACCACTTGGACGGCGGAAAATAGTCCGTATGTCGTCAAAGGCGTTCTAACCATTCCTTCGGGAATTAGTTTGACGGTGGAGCCGGGCGTGGTGGTGAAGTTCGCCCATACCCAGGCAAAAATTGCCGTCCAGGGCGCGCTCCAAGTCAATGGCGCCGAAAATAGCGGCGTTGTTTATTTTACCTCGTATAAGGATGACACGGTCGGCGGCGACACCAATGGCGACGAACTCGCGACTATTCCTGGTCCAAATGACTGGCCGCAAATTATTATATATCCGGGCGCGACCGCTGACTTTGTTTACGCGACCGTGCGTTATGGCGGCTATAAACCTTTTTTTTGTCCCGAGTCCACTTGTTGGGGCGCGATTAATAATCGCGGCGCTTTAAACTTTTCCAATTCCCGGATTTTTCAAACCGACAAATACGGTATTTACCAGACCGCCGGAGCCACGGTGGCCGACTCTTCCTTTTTTTCCGACCAAAACCAAGCCGGTATTTATATCGTGGGCGGGGATTTGGCCGTCTCTGATTCCATCGTTACCAATCAGGGCCATACCGGTATTGTGGTGTCGTCTGGCGGTACCAATTTTGATTTAAACCATAATACTTTTGCGAGCAATGTTCGCGATGTGTGGGTTTACGCGTCGGTCAATTTCACGCATAGTGATAATGTTTCCGCGGGTGGGCTGGGTGCGGGGTTTCATATCCAGGGAGTGACAGCAGGAATTGCTGTCTGGCAGCCCGACAATATACCATACATTGTGGAGGGATTTCTCCAAGTTCCTGTCGCCGGCACGCTCTCAATCGAGCCGGGCGTGGTGGTCAAGTTCGCGCACAATCAGTCGCAAATAGATGTGTATGGCGCTTTGGAAGTGAGCGGCACGGAGGAAAACAAAGTATATTTCACCTCGCTCAAAGATGATGAAATAGGCGGTGATACTAATGGCAATGGCGGCGCGACTATGCCGGCGGCCAATGATTGGCGGCGGATTTTGGTGCATCCGGGCGGCGCGGCCGAGATTGACCACGCGGTCATTCGCTACGGCGGTTTCAGACAATTTTCTTGTCCGGATTCTACTTGTTATGGCGGGGTGAATAATCGCGGCGAGCTGAATATTACCGATACACGGATAAATAAAAACGGAAATTATGGAATTTATCAAACCGCGGGTGATTTGGCTGTTCATCAGAGTGAGATATTTGACCACGGCCTTTTTGGGTTGGCCAATTATTCGGTCAATACCGCGGACGCGACCGGTAATTGGTGGGGCGACGACACCGGGCCATATCACCCGACTCTCAATCCCGCCGGACTGGGGAATAGAGTCAGCGACAAGGTGCTTTTTGACCCATGGACGACGCAAGCCGCTCAAATTGACCCGGTCATTATCATTCCCGGTATTTTGGGCTCGGCGGAAAAAGACGGCGTGTGGTTAATTGATCCGATTTTCCATACCTATGACAATTTGATAGACACGCTCGCGGTCAATGGCTATACTGTCGGAGTGGATTTGTTCACCTTCCCGTATAATTGGCGGCAATCAAATACACTCACCGCTTTTCAATTACATCAGAAAATTGATGAAGTTAAAAGTATTTGCGCTTGCGGCCAAGTGGATTTAGTCGCTCATTCTATGGGGGGACTGGTGGCGCGTCAATACGCGCAATCAGATTATTATGAAAATGATATTGACCAGTTGATTTTCCTCGGTACGCCGCATTTTGGTAGTCCTAGCGCGTATTTAGCATGGGAAGGAGGGGCAACTCAGCCAGGATTTGATAATACAATTGTTAAACTGTTTTTATCTTTTGAAGCTAAAAAATTAGGATTTTCAAGTTTGTTTGATTATGTAAGAAATAATCCCATCGCTTCAGTGCAAGAATTATTGCCGATTTACGATTATCTGCGCGATAATGATACTGGTTTGATGCGAAAATATCCCAATAATTATTCAATTAATATATTTTTAGAAAATCTTAATAATACCTCCTCTTCATTATTTAGTTCCGGTATAAAAATTACCAATATCGTCGGTGAGGCCGGTGTTTCCAGCACTATAAATGCTTTGCGGGTTGTGCCGTCAACTGGTTTGCCCTTATGGGAACACGGTTATCCAGATGGTTTTAATGAAAAGATTGGTGATCGCGGTTTGGAATACGGCGCCGGTGATGGAACAGTGCCAAAGAATAGCGCTGAAAGTATAAGTGTTGATGTTAATAGAATTATTTCTGGACATCTAGAAATTCCAAGCAATGGCGAAGATAAAATTTATAAAAAATTAACCGATAAAATCGCCTCTATACTTATTAAAAAGAGCCTGATTAGGCGATTATTGATGATCAAACTTTTCTCACCAGTAGATATGATCATTGTGGATCCAGACGGCAAACGAATCGGAAAAGATTTTGTGGCTAACCAGGAAATCAATGAAATTGAGAACGCTTTTTATTCCGGATTTAATACTGATGATGAATATGTGACTATACCCAATCCGCTGGAGGGCGCATATCGGGTGGAGACAGTCGGCACGGACAATGGCGGAGAGTATACCGTGGCCATCGGCTTGATTACTGATGATGGTATAAGCGAGCATGATTTTACCGCCACCACTTTGCCGGGGATGCTTACCGCTTTGGATATTGCAATTAATAATACCGAGAACACTATTGAAGTGACGCCGGAAGATACTTTGCCGCCCGTGATTACCATCCTCTCTCCGGAAGCGCGGGATTATACGCGCGCGGAAACATTATTGATAAATACCACTAGCACTGATGCTGGCACGGGCGTATTATTGCATCAAGTTTCTTGGGATGATATTATAGTAAATAATGGTGATACAATAGATTTGTTTTTTGAATCATTGGGCGCGCATATGCTGGCAGTCAGCTCGACTGATTTTGTGGGCAATGTTTCTACCGCCAGTATCAATTTTAGAATTGTTACCACGGTTTCCAGCACCATTGCCGATGGGGAGCGTATTTATGATCTCGGTTGGATAACACGAGAAAAAGTGAAAGATAAGTTGATACGGGATTTGGAGAAAATTGTAAAACTTAAAACCAAGCTAGAATGGCTGGAAGAAAAATTAGCCGATAAACCAAAGGTAGTGGAAAGAATGGAACGATTGGAGAAAGTAATAGATAAGATATTGACTAAACAAATATTAAGGGAATTAGATCGTTATCTCGAACGAGGTTGGTTGAATGAAGCGGGGTATAATTTATTAACCGAAGATATAAATTGGTTATTAAATAATTAAGTTTATGAAAAAATTTTTATTATTTTTGGCAAGTTTAATTTTATCAATGCTGGTAGCTACATTTGTTGGAAAATTTTATTTTTATTTGTTTCCATTAGAAAAAGGAGGCGGTGTTTTTTCTCTGCCTATTGATGCCACAAATCTTTTGAGAGGTTTTACGTTATCTTATTTTTTACTGTTAACACTTTTCTTCACCGCCTTTGGCGGCGCAAAAAAATACTGGTATATTGGCCCTGGTTTAATCCCCGCTATATTATTTGAAGTCGCTTTTGACTGGCAACACATCTATTTCCCTGTCGCTCTGGGTCTAATCGCCTGGGTTTTAGGCCGGGGTCTTGGAGGGTTAATAAAAAAATTAAAGGGAAATAAACCGTCCGCCCCCACCGCGGTATAGCTTCAATATATGTGCGAACTTACGAAGTTTTACGAACATACGAACTACGAAAAACCTTTATAGCGAACCTTGTTCGTAATTCGTATGTTCGTATTTATTTTTCGTATGTTCGTATATTTATATAAGAATAAATTTAATATTTTTTCATTATCGCGATTACTTCCTCGTCAGTTGTCTGGTCAAATTTTTCATAAAACATGCCAATCGCGCCGAAGTCTGCGGGCTGTCCCAAAAAAACCAGCTCATCACACTCTTTTTCTATAATTGCTTTTGTGTCCGGCGGCAGGACCGGCACGGCAACAATGATTTTTTTCGCATTTTGGGAGCGAATTGAGCGTAAAGCGGCCTGCATCGTGGCGCCGGTCGCGATGCCGTCGTCCGTGATAATAACCGTTTTATCTTTTAAATCCAAACTGGCCCGACCGGCGCGGTATTTGTTTAGGCGTCTTTGGGCTTCTTTTTTTTCTTTCGCGCTGGCTTGGTCAATATAGTCCTTTTCAATGCGAAGGGATTTCACCATTTCTTGGTTTAGCATCAAGCTGCCGTCCTCGGTAATGGCGCCAATCGCCAGTTCCGGTGAAAAGGGCGCGCCGATTTTTCTGGGGACAATGATATCTAACGGCGCTTTTAATTTTTGGGCGATTTCATGCGCCACAATTACGCCCCCGCGCGGGAGCCCCAGGACAATCAGGGGAGGTTTGATTTGGAGCGCGGTCAGTTTTTCGGCCAAACTCTTGCCGGCCTCAATCCGATCTTTGAAAATCATAGAATAAAATTAATTGTTTTGATATAATCAGTATATAAAATAAAACTAAAAACTAAAAGTGTAAAGCTAAAAAGAATTCTATTATTTAATTTAACAATCAAGTTTATGTCGAGTATTATGGAGAAAAGTTTATTAACGAGATTGCGTGATAGAAAAACAGGTACGGCGCTATTTCGGGAAACGGCGGAAAAATTAACTCATATTTTGGCGGAAAAAAGCTTTCATTATCTGAAAGGGAAAAAGACCAGTGTGCAGACGCCATTTGAAAAAACTACCGGCTTTGCGCTCTCGGGTAATATTGTCCTCGTTCCGATATTGAGAGCCGGTTTGGGATTTTTACCCACTTTTTTATATTATTTCAAAAATGCCAAAGTCGGTTTTATCGGCCTGAAACGGGATGAAAAAACCGCCGAACCAAGAGAGTATTATCGCAACATTCCCAAAATAACCAAGGATGATTTGGTTATCGTTCTAGATCCGATGATTGCCACCGGCGGCAGCGCGCTCGCGGCTTTGCGGATACTGGAAAGCCAGGGCATCAAAGAAAATCGGATAATATTTGTTTCTTTGATTTGCGCGCCGCAGGGATTGAAAAGGGTAAAGAAGAATTTTCCCAAAATTAAAGTGATTACCGTTTCAGTGGAAAAAGGATTAAGTAAAGATAAATTTATTTTGCCCGGCATCGGGGACTTTGGCGACAGATTTTTTGGCACAGTTTAATAAAAAAATTTACCCTCCCCGACGTACGTCGGGGAGGGTTTATTTATGCCTCATAGCGATACCACCAATCGCCGTATTTATCTTGGGTGTAGACCAGCTCGCGGTCGTAACGCAGACGGCCGATAAACAGGTGATAAATCCAAAAGCCCAAGCCGACCGGCCGCCAGCTGGCCGCGCGCATTGTCGCGCGCTGGAGTCGTCTTTCCACTCTTTCGCGCAGAGAGAGCATTAGCGCCTCACCAGCAGGATTTCTTCATACCAGGGATAGACAAAGATATTAGCGTCTTTGCCGACAAACGGGCTCAAAAAAGTAAAAGCGACAAATGACCAGACATCCAACCAAAGAGAAAAAAGAACTTTCAAAGGACAAAAAATCAGGGACATAAGTCCTCCTCTATCTAATTAAGATATTAATATAATCATAGGTTCTTGTCAAATATACGAAAATTGTCAATTGAGCCATAATTCGTAAATTCGTATATTTCGTACTTCGTATGTACGAGTTACGAGTTACGGATTACGAGTTACTATACTATCTGTGGATAAGTTTGGCCTTTGATTTCGCTTGAAGGGGTTTTTGGTGTATAATAATAAATTATAACTCTTAAATAAAAAATTTATGGATTCCTCGCCTAATTTTTTTAAGTTGATAGTCGGCCGCCGGTCAGGATTTTTTGGTTTATTGTTTATTAGCGGCTTTTTCAGCGCCGTTTTTTTATTTTTCTTGCCCGTCCACGCGCAAACCACGGACGAAACATTTGCTTCCGCCGCCGAAGAAACGCCGCTTGAGGTAGTTGCAGAAGTGGCGACAGAAGCGGGTCAGAACATCCCACCTCCGGAAGTATTGTTGGATGAAGCTTTTGAGATAGAGGATTTAGGGGCAAGCCGCGCGAACATTTTACCCGATAGCCCCTGGCATTTTTTCAAAAGAGTCGGCTGGGGTTTGCAGGAGGCCTTCACTTTTGACCCAATAAAAGACGCGGCGCTCAAACATGAGCACGCCAATCAGCAATTGGCCGAAGTCAAGCAATTGTTTGAAGATAAAGGGATTGATGGCGTGTCCCCGGCGGTAGTGGAGGGAGCGATGCGGAGATTTGAGAACAAAATTGTTGATGTGTTTGATACCGCGGGAAAATTGAAAGAGGAAAAAATAAATAATCCGGCGGCGGTAGATGAGTTTCTCAATGAAGTGGCGGATAAACAGTTCAAACGACAAAAATTAATAGATAATTTGGACCGAGATTTGATAAATAATAAAAAAGCCGCGCAAATAGCGAGCGCGGGCGATGGGGTGGAATTTGACCCGGCGGCCGGGGAAAGAGTATTGAGCGCTATTCAAGAATCCGGTGAAGCGACCTTGAACAAGATGACCGCGGTTTTGGCGGCGGTGGAAGATAACCCGGCCGATGTGAGCAATCGTTTAGTCGCGGTTTTGGACGCGCAGACGGGGTCAGAGTTCAGGGATATAAAGAGTTTAGAATTTTTGGAAGCGGTAAAAAGACAAGCGCCGGCCAATGTGAAAGACGCGATTGAACAGGCCAAAAAAGATACCATTACCAGATTTGAAGAGAAAATAAAATCAATTCCGGCGGCCGTGCGCGGGCAGAAATTTGAAGATTATGTCCAGCACATAACCGCTTCGGAAACGAGATTATTCAAGCTTTTGGAGGATATTAAGCAAAATTCCAATCTACCGTCAGATATTTTAAGCAAACTTGAACAAGCCAAAGAAATCGTGGTGGGCCGGTTTGAAGAAAAGATGAATTTAATTGACAATCCGGACTTGCAAGCCCGATTGGTGCGCAATTTTGACCCCAATGCAGTGGCTGATCTTGTTATGTTGGATGAGTTTCGTCAAAGAATGAAGCCGGATAGCAAAGAGCGAAAAATTATTGAAGCCGAGCATCAAGCCGGCTTAGAGGCGTTTAAAAATAAATTCACCGACGCCAAATCACAGGAGCAAGCTAAATTATTTGAAAAATTATCCAAGGAGCTGGTAACCAACCCGACCGCCAAGACCTTTAAACTACTTCGTGAATTGGAGCAAGGAGTGCTGTCCGACCCGACTAAGCGCGCGTTTTTGGAAAAAATGGAAAATAATATGAAGAACAGCGTGGAGGAGCGTTTCCGACGCGATGGCGAGCGCTACACAGACAGGTTTGTGTCACTTGATCCGTCGGACATGGCCGTATTTGACAGTGTGGATTTTGAAGATAGTTTCAAAGAAAGTTTATATACCAAAGGCGCGGATAAACTGAAGCAATATATTGGTGAGATTGAGAATCCGGAGGAGTTTGACCGGTTTTATGACCGATTTTCTAAAACGCCGGAGATAGTGATAAACAAAATTAGAGAATACGACCAAGAATTTCAGGGCGCGGTCCAGTTTAAGGTGCGCAAAATAGAAGAGGCGCGCGCCGAGCGCAATCGTCAAATCAATATCGCGACTTTGGATTATGAAGAAAGAGAAATTGGTTTTCAAATGGACCGATTGCAGAGGCAGAAAGAAGAAGAGTTTTGGAATAAATTAAATCAAATCCCCGGGGAAAATTTTGCTGAACGCAGAGTCCTGTGGCAGGAAAAGATAAATACGCAAATTAATTTGGCCGAAGAGAGATATAATGAGCAAAAAAGGATTTTTGGCGAACGCCTAAAAAACGACCCGTGGTGCGATGAAGTTTGCCGTGAAGTTCAGTTGCAATTTATAGAACAGCAGTTGCGTCACGAAAAACAGCGTTTGGCCGACGATTTAGGTCGTGAGCGCAATCGCATTGAAGCAGAAAAGGCGCAACTTAATAAAAATAATCCGTTGCTGGGCAAGTGCTCCACTCCCCAGGAATGTGAACAGTTTTGTCAGAATAATAGTGATTTACCGGAATGTGGCTGGGCGGCGCGCCAGGCAGAATTCGTTGACTGTGGACCGCCGCCGGCTTATTGGGACGCGGGTTTGAGGAAATGCCGCAATCCGCAAAACCAAGCCGAACAGTGTGAGCCAGGGTTTTATTGGGATTTCAAAGTGAATGAATGTGTCGCTGACCCGTATTATCGCCCGCCGAAAACTTTGCGCCGTTGTTCGTGGGGAGAAAATTGGAATGAAAGCCGGGGCGTTTGTGAACGAGCGACAACTGATTGTCAGCCGACCGCTGGTCCAAATGGCGCTTTGATTTACCCGCCCGAGTGCGCGGTTTTGGCCAATCAAGACAGATTTTGTTCAGCCGGATTTTTTTGGGATGCCGGCCGGCAGGATTGCGTGTCCAGCGCTCAAACTCAATGTCCGACAAATTTTTATTTTGATTATTATACCAAGCGTTGCGAGGCGGAGAGAGAAATCGTGTGCGCGCCGGGTACATACTGGGATGAAGGGCGCAAACAATGCGTGCGTGAATATGTAGAATGTTCGGCTTTTTTTGCTGAAATTCCTTGTCCGACCGGTCAATTCCGCGAGCATTATCAAGATGAACAGGGCTGTTGGGTGCCGGGGGAATGCCGTCAGGAAAAGTTTGTTTGTCCAAAAGCGCCACTGGCTTGTCCCTCCGGAGAATATCGCCAAACCTTTGTGGGCCAAGGCGGCTGTACGGAGTATGGGCCTTGTGAAAATAAGCAAGTCGTTTGTCCGGCATTTGATATATTGTCCTGTCCGGAGGGATATAAACGGGATTTCTATTATACCAAGGATGGTTGTCAAACGCCGGGAGAGTGTCACCTAATCGAAGCGCCTAAACCGGTGGGTTTTTGCGGTGACGGACGCTGTGAAGGGGCAGAGACCAAATATTCTTGTGCCAAAGATTGTGGCGCGCCGAATTTGTGCGGCAATAATATCTGCGACAACGGCGAGACCAGCATTTCCTGTCCGGCCGATTGTAAACAACCAGCGGGCTATTGCGGGGACGCTAAATGTGATTCTAATGAAACTAAGACCAGTTGTCCGGCGGATTGCGGCAAAACCGATACCTGCGCTACCGGCCAGACCGCCTGCGATTACAAGGCCTGCCCCAATGGTTGTAATTGGGACGCCAACGGCTGTGTGACCGGCTGTTGGGAAAGAGGCGCGGAAACCTGCGGCAATGGTTATTGTGGTCCAGGCGAGACACAAGCCAGCTGTCCGAGCGACTGCGGCAGCGATGTCTGGAAATATTGCGACGGAATTTGTGGCAATGGCGAAAGTCCGACCCAGTGTCCGGGTGATTGCGCGGAAAGTTCGATAAGTTGTGGCAGTAATACTTGTGTTTCGGGCAGTTATTGCGCTGACGCGGGAAAAGGATTGTGTTGTAAAAATGGACAGACGGCCTGCGCGGATGGCCGTTGCGTCAATAGCGCGACTGAATGTAAAATCGGGTATTGTGGAGATGGTCAATGTTTGGGTATAGAAACACCGGCCGTATGTCCCAGTGATTGTGGCACGGTGGCCGGGGATTGTCCTATTAATTTTGCCAATAATTATGATAGGAGCAAGAATTGCAACAAGACAAATTGTCCCAATGGTTGCCAATATAATGCGGAGAAATGTCCGACAGAATGTCTATCGGCCGGTGTTATAGAATATTGCGGCAACGGAAAATGCGGTAGCGGCGAGGCCTACTCTACCTGTCCGCTTGATTGCAAGACCGCCAGTTGCGGAGATGGGGTTTGCGCCAGCAATGAAACCACGACTTCTTGCCCGTCAGATTGTAAGGCAATCACGCCTCCGCCTATCACAACTGGCGTTTGTGGTGATGGAACTTGCGCTAGCGGTGAGACCTCGGCCTCTTGTCCGGCGGATTGCGGGGGCTATTCCGGCAACACCAATACTACATGTGCCAATATGACCGGCTGGCATTATGATTCCACCACCAATACCTGCGTGCGCGATGGCGTCACTTGTGGTTCGCCCACGGCTTGCAGTTCATGTCCAAGCGGCAGTGGCGCCGGAACAGGTGGGACTTATTGCCAGTATAATAACGATGGCTGTCCGACCGGCTGCCAGACGTCCACTTATTCTATGGGCTGGTGCGGGGACTATGTATGTAATAATGGCGAGACCTCCTCTTCTTGCCCGGGTGATTGTGGTGGTGGTAGCGGCGGTTATACATCGGAAACCTGCGGCAATGGTTATTGCGGTCCGGGTGAGACACAAGCCAGCTGTCCGGGGGATTGTAGTAGTGGCGGTTCAGCTACCGGTGGCTGGTGCGGTGACTACGCGTGCAATAATGGAGAAACCTTGACTTCTTGTCCAAGCGATTGTGGAACTGGCGCTGGCGGGGGGAGTTCATGCGGCAGTAATCCGGCCAGCTGTGCCTCAATGGAGGCATGTACAGCGGTGAATTTCTTCTGGTGCAATGGCGCCTGTTATAGCAGCCAGTGTCCAACCACGAGTTTATTACCCGGCAACAATCGAGTGGTTTGGAGCCAATTAAGTTCTACTTATCGCGCGTATAAATATATGGCTTCAAGCTTCAAACGGCTACTTATAGATATTACCAAAGCGATGATAGGATTTTAAGCTAAACAGTTCATAAATAATAAAATACTCCGCTTATGAGCGGAGTATTTTATTAATATCTATTTACATCATACCCGGCATACCCATGCCACCGCCCATTGGCATAGCTGGTTCGTCTTTTTTGGGCAAGTCGGTGACAACCGCTTCGGTCGTGAGGAGCATTCCGGCCGCGGAGACCGCGTTTTGCAGAGCGGATCGGGTAACTTTGGTCGGGTCAATAATACCGGAGACGACCAAATCCTCATAATTGCCGGTCATGGCGTTAAAGCCGTAATTGCCTTTGTGTTTTTTGATTTCATCCACCACGACCGCGCCTTCAAAACCGGCGTTTTTGGCAATCGCTCGCACCGGTTCTTCAATCGCGCGGCGCAATATGCCGACAGCAACCATTTCTTCATCCGAGAGATTTAACTCATCCAGAGCGCGGGAAGCGCGCAAGAGCGCCACGCCGCCGCCCGGGACAACGCCTTCTTCAATGGCCGCTTTGGTCGCGCCGACCGCGTCTTCAATCCGATGTTTGATTTCTTTCATTTCCGTTTCCGTGGCGGCGCCAACTTTGATGATGGCCACGCCGCCGCTCAATTTAGCCAGTCGTTCCTGTAGTTTTTCTCGGTCAAAATCAGAGTCCGAGGTTTCAATCGCTTTACGAATTTGGGCAACACGATCTTTGATTTGGCCTTCGTCGCCTTTGCCTTCCACAATGGTGGTGGCGTCTTTGGTCGCCACGACTTTGCGGGCGCGACCCAGGTCGTCTAGAGTGGTTTTTTCCAGTTTCAAGCCAATTTCCTCGGTAATGACTTTACCTCCGGTTAAAATAGCGATATCTTGGAGCATTTCTTTGCGGCGGTCGCCAAAGCCAGGGGCTTTGACCGCAAGCACATTGAAAGAACCGCGCAATTTATTTACTACCAAGGTTGCCAATGCCTGACCTTCTATATCTTCGGCGATAATGACCAATTCTTTTTTGCCGCTTTGCGCGACCGCTTCCAGTACCGGCAAAATTTCTTCCACTGAAGATATTTTTTTGTCAGTGATTAAAATTAGGGCGTCTTCCATTTCCGCTTCCATCCTGTCAGAATTGGTGACCATATAGGCGGAAATATAACCTTTATCAAATTTCATCCCTTTTACAGTTTCAATTTCCATGCCAAAAGAATGAGATTCTTCCACTGTAATCACACCGTCTTGGCCGACTTCCGCCATGGCAGCGGCGATTTTTTGCCCGATTTCTTGATCATTGGCGGAAATGGACGCTACATTGCTGATTTCGTCTTTTTCCACTGGTTTGGAAACTTTTTCTTGCAGTTCTTTTACCATTGCTTCGGCCGCTTTATGCAAACCGCGATTGAGGGCGATTGGGCTCGCGCCGGCGGCGACATTTTTCATCCCTTCGTTAACAATCGCTTGGGCAAGCACGGTCGCGGTCGTGGTGCCGTCGCCGACCACATCATTGGTTTTGCTGGCGACTTCTTTGATTATTTCCACGCCGATATTTTCAAATTTATCT
>Ga0209541_10008865_pt1 | contig 16456 bp, 9 predicted proteins | sample RifCSPlowO2_01_FD_184027 | JGI IMG/M metagenome (GOLD analysis project Ga0209541, IMG submission 184027) | Groundwater microbial communities from Rifle, Colorado - Rifle CSP2_plank lowO2_0.1 (SPAdes) (version 2) | ecosystem: Environmental > Aquatic > Deep subsurface > Groundwater | place: Rifle...
TTCTAAGTTGATTTACGACATCATTCCTCCTAAATATCATCACCAAGCCCGCCACTTCTGGCAAGAAAACTCCGGAAAAATAAAGTTAGGCGCGGTTATGATTTTTACCCTTTCTATGTTTGCTTTCGGTGTGGTACTATTTACCAACCTTTTTAATAATCAGGCGCCTCAGGCATCTGCCGACTCGGTTAATCTGCGTCCCGATGGCGACCAAACAGCACAGTGGCCAACGCTTGGTACGGACGACGCTTCTTGCGCCGGCGGCACGCATTGCGATCAAGTGGATGATAATGTGACACAACCCACGGCTGGCGATACGGCGAATTATGTAAGAACCGGAACGTCAGGAGCTGGCGGCGAAATAGAAGAATATACAATGACAACCACAGGCGTTGGCGCAGTGACATCTATAAAATTTTGGATCTATTCACAGGCCATTACTCTTGCCAGTACGGCGGACACGTTGACCTTAAACCTTATTATCAATGGTGTTGACCAAGCCGCAGCAACAATTACCCCAAACCAAGGCAGCTATACTTGGCAATCCGCAACATTTAATGGTTCTTGGAGTCAAGCCGATCTTAATGGCTTAAATTTTAAAATTACCAGAAATATGTTGGGTACGGGTCCCTCTTCAGGCCGTGATGATGATATAGCTGTTGCAACGGTTTATGCGGAAGTTACATATAGTCCTCCGCCAAAATATCCGAAATTAAACCAAACTGGTTATATTTGGGAAAATGATGATGAAGATCAGGCAACAAGTGACGCGGTTGACGAAAATACTCAGCAATATGCTGGTAATACGGCAAAAACTTCTGCGAAAGTCGGCGAACGCGTAACATTGCGTGCGCAGATAAAAAATACCGGCGCCGACGCCCTGGAAACTACAAAAAATCTTGCTCTTTTTTACGATCGTAATGATGGATACTTCACTAAGGTTGAAGATAAGGCCGCAGTAACCTCAGCCGGAAATTGTACGGATACTAAATGGGATTGTTTAACTCTTGATGGTACGGGAAGAATTACCACCGGTTCAAGCACCTCTATTGCTATTGATTCCGCCGGCAATCCTTGGGTGAGCTATTCATACTCTGACGCCTCACTTACAAACCCTGTTCTTCGCGTCGCCAATTATGTAGGTTCGGGTGGGAACTGTACAGGGAATACTGCCTGGAATTGTACGGTAGTTGACGATCCAAATAATAAAGTTGGTAACTATACCGCAATAGCTATTGATTCTTCGGGTAAGCCCTGGGTGAGTTATGTAGACCAAGACGCATTAAGTTTAAAGGTGGCCAATTATGTAGGTTCGGGCGGATCGGGTTGTGGTACTGGCGGTTCAACAGCTTGGACCTGCACAACAGTCAATGATGTTGCGACGCATAGTGTCGCTTACACTTCTATAGCTATTGATCCTTTGGGCAAAGCGTGGGTTAGTTATTATACGGAAGCTTCAGATTATGATTTAATAGTTGCCAATTATGTAGGTTCTGGTGGTAATTGCACATCAACTGCTTGGAGTTGTACAACCGTTGATAGTCAAGATGTGGTCGGTGGCGGCACATCAATAGCATTTGATCCTTCAGGCAATGCCTGGGTGAGTTATTACTACGTTGACGCTTCACTCACAGAGGGTTATCTAAAAGTCGCCAATTATGTAGGTTCGAGCGGCAACTGTACCTCAACTGCCTGGAACTGTACTAAAATTGATGACCCGGCAAATATAGTTGGTTATAGGACATCTATTGCCTTTGCCCCAAATGGTTCTGCCTGGATTGGTTATAGTGATAAGACCGCAGGTACTTTTAAAGTCGCCAATTATGTTGGTTCGGGGGGAAACTGTACGGGGAATACTGCCTGGAACTGTACAACAGTTGACGCGTCTGCTTCTACTACTCCTGATTATTTATCAATAGCTTTTGATCCTTCGGGCAACGCTTGGGCGGGTTATTACCATGAAGCCGACACTTCTTTTAAAGTTGCTCATTATGTTGGTTCAGGCGGAACGGGTTGTACCGTAAGTGCTGCCTGGAATTGTACAACAGTAGATGGCATGATTGGTGCTGATTCCTCAATCGCCTTTGATCCAAGCGGTTCGTTATGGGCAAGCTATTGCTGTGACGGGAGCAATCGTCCTAGAGTCGCTAAAGTTAAACTCGGTGGCGAAATTGGTATATCTCCGGGTCTTGCCGGAGCAAATGGCGACGCGCATAACGAAAGCCATGCAGACATGACGACCACGAGCGATACTGCTAATCGCGATGACGCCGACTGTTTGGGCGGCGGAACGTGGAATAACGGCAAATGGTTTGAAAGCGAGGAAGCCACTGGAGTTTCTTTGCCTGCAGGAGATTCTACGGCCCAATGCACCGAAATATCTTTCAATATTGACTTGTCGCAAGCGCAATCAAACACCACTTATCGTTTTGTTGTCGCGTCTAAAGACGCCTTACGTGCAGATAAAGGTTTATGGCGTGGCCCGGTTTCAGTTTCTTCGGGCGCCTACGCCACCTTAACCACTGCCGCCTCAACCACAACCGTATTTTCCAAAGACAACCAAGCCAAATTTGCGAATTGCACGGATACTAACTGGGGTTGTCTTATCGTGGATGACACGGTAAATACGGAGGGGGGCGCCGATAGCTCCATTGCTTTTGATCCTTCAGGCAATGCCTGGGTGAGTTATTTAGACGATACAGAAAGCGCGCTTGAAGTGGCTAACTATGTAGGCTCGGGCGGAACGGGCTGCACCTCAACAACTGCCTGGAACTGCACAATCGTGGACGCGACGGCAGCCCTTGTTGGCCACGACACCTCCATTGCCTTTGACCCTTCAGGCAATGCCTGGGTGAGCTATAGAAACTCGTCGTCAGCGGCGCTTAAAGTCGCAAACTATGTAGGCTCGGGCGGAACGGGCTGCACCTCAACTGCATGGAATTGCACAACTGTGGACGCGACAATCTCGGTTGGTTACACTACCTCCATTGCTTTTGATTCTTCTGGCAATGCTTGGGTTGGTTATAGAGATACCGTGTCAGCCTTGATTAAAGTGGCCAATTATGTAGGTGGAACAGGCGGAACGGGTTGCACTTCAACTGCGTGGAATTGCACTACGGTTGATGATCTGGCAAACGTTCCCAACGTTAATGATCTCGTGTCCATTGCCTTTGATCCTTCAGGCGCGGCATGGATGAGTTATTCTAATCCCACCGCCCCTGGTTCCCTAAAAGTCGCCAACTATGTGGGCTCTGGCGGCAACTGCACCTCAGCTGCCTGGAACTGCACAATCGTGGACGATCCGACAAACGATGTTGGCTATTGGACTTCGCTTGCCTTTGATTCTTCAGGCAAAGCCTGGGTGAGTTATTATGACAATACAGCACTCGCGCTTAAAGTGGCCAATTATGTCGGTTCAGGCGGCAACTGCACCTCAATTGCCTGGAACTGCACAACTGTGGACGACCAGGCAAACGATGTTGGCGATTATGCTTCCATTGCTTTTGATCCTTCGGGCAATGCCTGGGTAAGCTATTACGAATTCCCATCAACCTCATGTAACGACAGTCCCTCCACCGAATGCAGTTTGCACATTGCTAAATATGTCGGTTCAGGCGGAACAGGCTGTACTTCTTCTGCCTGGACATGCGAGATAATTGATAACCCAACCGGAACAGGCGATGTTGGTCGATTTACCTCCATTGATTTTGACCATTCAGGCAATACTTGGGTGAGCTATCAGGACCGCGGAGCGTTCGCGCTTAAAGTGGCTAAACCCCATCTTTCTCTAGTCGGAACCAACTCCAGCTATGTTTTAGACACAAAAGGCTATGCTGATGCCAATGCTGACGACACTGCCTTTGATCCAATTATTGCCGGAGCCAACGAGCGACCTTTGGAAACATTTAAATTCGTGAATGGCAACAATACCGATACGCCCAGCCTTACTTGGATAGGACAGTCAACAATCGCGGCCGCAAGCCAAAACATAAAGATGGATGTTTATCGTTTCGGCTCAACCAATGCCTGGGAGACGGTTGCTACTAATTCTACCTGTTCAGCAAATACCGACTGTACAATTACCAACGGCGCCTTGGCCGGGCCAGTTGGAGAATATTACGAAAACTCCGGCTCATGCGGCACATCATGCAGTGTTTGGTGGCGTGTATGGCAGATCGAAGGCGCAGGTTCAACCACCCTTAAGGTTGATTCCATAACAGGTGCCTTCGGCGGAGGCGGCACTAATTCAGTTTCCGGCACCGTTTGTACCAATGAAGGCTGTTCAACTTTTGTCACCGACGACACCAAGGTAGTACTTAAGAAGAACGGCGCAGATGCTTGTTCCGGTGCTTGCACTGCCACCACAACCGGCGGCGCATACAGCATCTCCGGAATTACCGGCGAAGCCGCCAATGACATACTTACTATATATATAGGTGACACGCCTGTAACAGATGATAATGGGTCATATAACGGCGTCACCGTAACTAAAATATCCGCAGCAGGGAATTTATCAGATATCAATTTAATTACCAGTCGTATTGTCTTGCGCCATGAAGGAAGTATCACTTCTTTGATCAACACCGATCTCCAAGGTTGGGACAAAGATGATGATGCTGATATCAAATTCACTTCCAATGCCGGAGCATTTGTCTCCGACAACACCGAAGAAGTGCATGTTTGGACAAGTAAAACTTGGGCTCCGGCCGGAACTGTAACCACCAACGCCACCTCAACTCAATCAGGAGTAGGAGGCGATCTACACATAGACACATCTTCAACCTTAAACATGGCCGCCAATGCTTTATCCGTAGGAGGCGACTACAACAATGCCGGAACTTTCTCTAAATCCGGCTCGCAAACAACTACGTTTGCCGGAACAGCAACTGGTTTCACTATCACTCCTGGCACAGGTAATTTCCAAAGTGTCGTGTTCAACGGAACCAACGGCGGCTGGGGCTTTGCTTCAGCTCCAACACTAGACGGCAGTCTTACCATCACCGCCGGAGTCTTGACCCCGGGTCAAAACATGACCATAGGCGGCTCATGGACCAATAGTGTTGGCAGTGGTGGTTTTGTTTCCGGCACTTACGGCGTAACCTTCAACACCTCGGCCACAGCTATTATCAATGGCGCCACCACCTGGAATAACCTTACAGTTACCACCGCAGGCAAAATCATGAGTTTCCAGGCCTCAACCATCCAGACCATCAGTGGCCTCTTAACCATCACCGGAACCTCAGGCAACGAAGTGGTCATCAATTCCGCCTCGGCTCCGACCCAATGGAAAATAAAACATCTTGGAACTGAATCAGTAAACTACGCCAGCGTTACCAATTCAGGATGCGATGCCGCCTCAACCAACATTGATACTACAAATTCCAGCAACGGCGGCAATAACGGTTCTTGTTGGGTGTTTCCTCAATCAATAACTATATCTGCTTCGGGCACACAGAGCGATACCATAGATATTCCCAGCATTGATAATTATGCCGGTGGGATAATTATTATCACGCGCACCTCTGGTCCTTCAACCAATTTAACCCGTGTCACCGTCAGCGAAAAAGGAACCACCGACGCTTCCTTTGCCTTAACCAATATCAGGCTGAAATTCGATTTAGATACCACCGATCCATATACGTGTGATAGCCCAAATGGTTATGGCACAGGCCCAGCAGATGACCAATTTGGCTCAACCTTAGCCTCATTTGATGAGAACCAAAAAGCAACCTTCACGGGCTTCCAGGAAATAAGAACCGATAAAACTTTCTGCGGTTATATTGTCTATGACGTTGTAAGTAAAGGAACTTTGGACATTAAATTTGAGCAGAGGACCGGCAAACGTTCTTCAGGAACCATAAATCCAGTCATTCAATCCAAAACCAATTCCAGCATCAAGCGCACCATCTATATTTCTCCGGAAGGACAGATCAGTATTCAGTAGAAACTCAAAATCCGAAACACGAAATCCGAAATTCGAAACAATATCTAATGTCCGAAATCCAAAATACGAAACACTACGATTTGGAAGGGTGAACACTTGAGTTTGCCAAAAAAGTAAGAGCATTTGTTAAAAAATTATCCAAAATCACAGCCAATATAGAAGATGGCAAACAAGTAATTAGATCTTCCGGTTCAGTTGGCGCGAATTACATTGAAGCTAATGAGGCATTAAGCAAAAAGGATTTTATCATGCGCATTAAAATATCTCGTAAAGAAGCAAAAGAAACTAGATATTGGTTGAAGCTTATAGATACCCAAAACGATTTATTATTAGAAAAAGAAAGAGACGAACTTAGCCAAGAAGCAACAGAACTAATGAATATCTTCGGTTCTATAATCAGAAAATCATAAAATTTAATGTTCGAATATTCGTTTATTTGAATTTCGAATTTGTTTCGTATTTCGATATTCGGATTTCGAATTTCAAGTAAGCTACTGTGTCAACTTCCAACTTCAAACTTCTAAATTCCAGTGCAAAGGGCCTAACCTTATTAGAGCTGATTTTGGTTATTGTAGTTTTGGGTACGATAGTTATTCTGGCTTCGCCTTCATGGAGAGGCTCGCGCATTAAAAGCGAGCTTGATTCTGACACCCGAACTCTTGTTGATACATTGAAGCGTGCGCAAAATAATGCCACAACCGGTGAAGGCTTTACCAATTGGGGCGTGCGCTTTGATAATACCGGCCCCACCCCATTTTTTCAGCTGTTTTCCGGCCCAAACTGGACATCGGGAAATAAATACGAGTATTTCCCTTTAACCTTTGGCGTAATGTTTGCTTCACCGGCAAGCGGTGCCGCTGAAGAAATCACATTTGATTTACGCACCGGGAAAAGAACCGCCGGCACTTCAAGTATAGTGATTAGAAACGTCGACAATACTTCCTTAACCCGTACGATTTATGTATCTTCCGAAGGAGCGGTGTCTACGAACTAAATCCAAAGCCCAAAGCTCAAATGCCAATGATGTAAGCGTAAAACGCAAAGCGCAAAATGCAAAATAAACAGCAAGCAACAATCACCAAGAAACAAGATACAGACAATATTCAATGACCAATATCCAAGTTTTAAACACGCGGGGGAATAGTTGTTTGATTATTGAGATTTGAATATTGGAATTTATCTGGTGTTTGTATCTTGTACCTTGTATCTTTTCAATCAGGTTAATTAGAAATTAGAATAAATAGGAATTATTTGCTTTGTTTTCTTTTTGCATTTTATCAGATGATTCTCAATAAAAATAGATTAATTCATGATGACCATCACGGCTTCACTCTTATTGAACTACTGGTCACCATTACCATTCTTGCAATTTTAATAACCATCATTGTTGTCTTGATAGATCCGGCTGAAATTTTCAAGAAAACACGCGATGCACGGCGCATCGCCGATCTATCCGGCATGCGCGATGCGTTAACTTTTGTTTCGGTAGCTTCAGGCGGTGTTTTTGATGCCGACGGCGGGAATATAAGTACGTGTTCCGACGAGGGCTCAAGAAGCGTTTATGTTTCAGCGCCTCAAGAAATCACAATGCATTCTGCTCCTTCCGGCTGGATGTGGAAACAAGTGGCCAAGGTTTTTATTGCCACCGTGGGTGGAACGGGGTGGATTCCAGTAAATTTTACCGGCGTCACAGGCGGCTCGTCTTTGTTTAATTTGCCAATAGATCCCCGTAATGTAGATTCGCCAAGCGTGGGTTCAAGATTTTTCTATAGCTACGCGTGCAGGCGCGCAGACTCAAAATTCGAACTCAACGCCAAACTGGAATCGGCTGATTTCGGACCAGGCGGCGGAGATGATAAATCGGTAATTGATGGTGGAGATGTCAGCGATGTCTATGAAATTGGTTCTTCAGCCAACATCTTGCCAACAAGCGGAGTATACTAAAATACATATGGATCAAAAAAACCCGCAACTCAATATACTGCCTCTGTCTCGTTTGGCGTCAACCCTTATCGCTGTGGTAGTTACTGCTTTGGTAGTTGGTGCGAGTATTTATTGGTGGCAGGATGTTAAATTTACAAAAGAAGTAAACGGGCTACAGCAAACAATCGGCAAACTCAAGGAACAAATTATCGTCTTCGGCGGAATACCTGAAATAGATGAACCTACTAATAGCGTAGAATCTACAAAAGAAAAAATATTGGGAGATTATCAATGGGATAATGCTATTTTTCAAACACAATACCAAAACGTACTTTGGGATAAAATAACAAGCGATAAACTTGCAGGATTTTCTCCCAAAACTGTACTTACCGAAAACAAAACGAAGGAATGCGAAGGCAGAGATGGCGGTAGCTATCTTCGCGTAGAAGGCGGTTTATGCGGTATTGGTTTCTGGCTCGAAGATTCCAGCGGAGTAAAGATAGATTCGATCGAAAAACTTACTAATCGTTTTGCCCCGGTCGAAAGCGAGGCAGAGGTCGTGTCTTTCATTGTTGTTACGCAAGGGGATTTAAAAATTGCTACTAGTGGGGTTCCTGAAGGTCACGTATTGGCTATAACCGATGCCTTTCTTGTTCAGTTAGTTAATAAAAATACGTTTGGTTGTGGGGGCCACGAGCCCACGGGCGTAATCTTCAAAATTTCAAAGAGCGGAGAAATTCTTAAAATCGCTAAGGAAGAAGAAAGGCCAAGTGACGGACCGATTTCTTGTATTGATTAAAGGCGGCGGAGACGTCAGCGATATTTATGAAATTGGTTCTTCAGCCAACATCTTGCCAACAAGCGGAGTATATTAACTTATATACATGGACAAAAAGGGCTTTATTATAATAGTAGTCGTTGGGGCTATTATTCTTGCCGTTGCGGCAGGCTACTTTATTGTAAACCGCCAAGCGTACTCGCCGGCGCCTATTCCTTCACCAAGTCCCAGCCCGACTCCTACCCCAATCCCAAACCCCATTCCCACGCCTATTCTCACGATTGAATGCACGTCGGATGCCGATTGCCCTTCTGCGCAATACAGCTGTGAAGCCATTCAAAGTGAGGGGATTATTGATCCAAACAATAGTGGGTCGTCAACATTCACTATTATAAAAGGCGTATGCAAATTGAAAGAGGGCAATAGTTGTAGTGTAGATTCCGATTGTGTGTCAGGGCTTTTGTGCCATAGCAATGTATGTATCAGTCCGGTTGGGCGGCAATGCAGTGGTCCAAGCGATACAAGTTGCCCAACTGATTTCCAATGCATTCAGGGTTGCGGCCCGCCAATTGCGCATGGAGACGAATCTCCTCCTCCATATTTTTGCCAGTTGAATGGGTATAATATGCCGTGTCCCATATGTCTTGCCGAAAACACGCTCATTGACACGCCCTCCGGAGCGATTGTGGTACAGAATCTACAGCAAGGAATGGAGGTTTGGACCGTGGACATTTCTGGTGCGCGTGTTCCCGCCAAGATTATTGAAACTGTCCGCACGCCGGTACCCTCAACCCATCGAATAATTCATCTCGTTCTTAATGATGGACGAGAGCTCTTTGTTTCTCCAGGGCATCCAATAGGCGATGGCCGTACTATTGGCGATCTTTCCGTGGGTGATGTTCTGGATGGCGGACGCGTAAGAATTGCCGAACCCATTCTTTATCAAAAAGAGTTCACTTATGACATTCTTCCTTCCGGAGAAACTGGTCTATACTGGGCCAACGGCATTTTAATAGGTAGCACGCTCTTTAAGTCAAAATAAACGCGTAAAGTGTTATTCGTATCTATTGCATTAAAGAGACGCTAGAGTTAAAATATACTTAAGACTTATGGATAATACGGCGACAAAACAAGATATCAATGAGTTGGCCGGAATGGTCAAAAGAGGCTTTGATGGTGTTTCTGAAGGGTTTGAACAAGTTGCTAAAAGATTTGAACAGATGGCAAGAAAATTGGATAAACACGAAGATGTTTTAACTAATATCGCGCGCATTCTTGAAGGCATTGAGCTACGGCTTTCTAGAGGCAGCTTATCGTGTTGATTTGGAGTCGCTCGAAGAACGCATAAATCGATTGGAAGAAAAAACTGCTTCGAAATAACCTAACCACGAAATTTTAAACCTAAAACTTAAAATTAATTAATTCTACAAATTTCAATAAATATCAATAATATCAATTAATATCTATGCATATCAACAGTCTTAAACAAATTTTCAATAGGAGAAAGGGCGGCTCGGTTTTACTAGAAATGATAATTGTTATCGGCGTTATTGGCCTGGTGGCTGGAACCATAGGCGGTATTTTTTATGCCAATCAGCGCGGTTCTGAAGTTGGTAGAGTTTCAACCATAGCAAGTAATCTTACGCAGGAGGCGCTTGAAGCTATTAAGGTTGTCGCAACGGCTAACGACGCAACTTCTCAAGGGTGGAACCGAATTTACTGTCCGCCCGCAACCGCCGAGCCAACTGAAGGCGGCTCCTGCGTTTCTCCCGGTTCAAAAGGCGCTCCGGACGACAATCCTTACCGTGTGGAAGTCGTCAGTAATTCTTGGCAGTTTTATCAAGGCAGTGAAAGTCTTTCTATCAGCGGAGAAACATATACCCGCGCCATATATCTAGAAAACGTTTGTCGGGACGATACCACCGGAGCAATCACCGGCTCAACCGACAGCAACGGCTCCTCAAACGACTGCACTACCTCAGGCGGAAGCGAAGACCCATTAACTCAAAAAATAACCGTAAAGATATCTCCGCCTTTGGGCAACTATACCTCTACAGTTTTTTATCTTACCCGCAGCGTGAACAAACAAACTTCGCCCTCAACCGCGCCGGCCGCGCAAAGCGACTGGTCTGGCGGCAAAGAAGCGCCAGCCGCGTGTTCAGTAGTGACATCTTTCAGCGGCAATCAATATTGCGATGACGACGGAAACCCGGATGTAGCAGGCACGCCAGGCTCAATTAAAATTTTATTACAATAGCAGTAAGCGAAAAGCGCAAAATGCAAAATAACAGCGCAAAATCTAAAAAAGCAAAAAGCCCACGAGGCAATTATACCGAAGTCTTGCTTGAAGACATGAATTCAAAACTGAACGTTGTTGCAGAAGGCCAGTTGTTGCTTGCGGAGAAGGTAACGCAGCAACTGCGTGAAATTACCGAGCGCGTTGATGAGTTTGAAGAACGCGTGATGCTTCGCTTCGCCGACGTCGATCAGCGTTTCGCCGACGTCGATCAGCGATTTGACGTGGTTGACCAAGAGTTAAAAACCATCAAAGGAGAACTTGCGCTTATTAACCATAACCTTAAGCAGAAAGTTGATCGCGAAGAATTTAAATTTTTGGAAGCGCGCGTCGCTCGTCTTGAAGCGGCCATCAAGAAAAACCCTTAAAAGCAAAACAGTTTGGAATCACCAAGAGACAAGTCTTCGATCTCGAGGCCGTTCAGGCTCTGAGAGCCATCAGGCTCGAAGAGGTCTCAGACCCGATGGGATACAGGCAAAACCCAAATATGACCCAAGAAACAAGATACAGATAAATCTCAAATCCCAAATTTCAAACACGTGTTTGGTTATTGATAGTTGGATATTGTAATTTGTCTGGTGTTTGTATCTTGTACCTTGTATCTTTTCAATAAAGTTTCACTTAAAATTTAAAACTAAAAATTAGAAATTTAAATTAATGTAATTATGTCTAAAATAATCTACGATATCATTCCTCCTCAATATCGCCCCAAGGTAAACGCCTTTTGGCAAGCCAACTCCGGCCGCGTAAAACTCGGCGCGCTGGGTCTATTTTTAATATCTTTAGTTGTTTTTTCAGCTGCCCTCTACACCAACCTTTTGTATAAGCAGGCCCAAGATATTCAGGCCGTCTCATCTCTTACTGCGCATCCAACGTCAAACGGCAACTATACCGCCTGGACCACTGGCGGTACCTGTGCCTCCGGCGCCTATGACTGCGTTAACGATGAATCCGGCAACGCCGGTAGCGGAGGGCCTTCGGCAGCCGATGATACCAATTACATAACCAGTTCAACCGTAAGTGCCCGCTCGTCTTTCAATCTAAATAATTCTTTAATTCCTTCAAACGCAACCATAAGCCAGCTTGATATTACCGCGCGCGCACAGGATGCGGCAGGAGCGCCACAGCTTCGGGGACAAAGCGCAGTTGCAGCCTCAACCGGCGCTGACGTTACGGTAACGCTCGGTACGCATGAGACCAACGATATTTTGTTGCTTGAAGTTGTTGTGCGCGACACCAACGATACGATTACTTGGCCCTCTGGCTGGGCGCAACTTGCAACAGTTGATCGCGGCACTACCGCGCGATACTGGTGGGCTTGGAAACGGGCCGCATCCAGTTCAGAGCCAAATCCCTTGGTAGACAAGAGCACCACCACTGGCGACACTTATGCCATGGTCACTAAATATTATAACGCTATTACCACAGGCGACCCCTGGGAAGTTAAGGGCACGGCCGGAACCAGTACCGCTGACCCAGTAAGCATTCCAAGCATCACGACCTTAACTCCCTATTCAATGGTTGTTGCAGCAGTGGCCGGTGAAAACAATAATAACGCTGCCATCACCACAACCGGTACCACTCCAGCCTCATACTCAACAATTTATGACGAATCGGCCACCGGTGCTGACGGCGTGACCACATTCAGTTATGCATTAAGATCAACTGCCGGAGCCACTGGCACCGTGTCGGTGGACTGGGGAACTGCCAACCCCGTTGGTTCTGGCTATCTCCTTCTTGCGCTTAAACCTTCACCGTCATCTACCGAACTTACTCCTTTTTATCGCCTCAACAGCACCGATACCGATGCCGTAACAACCTGCTCGCTAACATCTTCATGGGCTGACTGCACCAAAAGTTTTACCGGCCTGAACTTAACCTCAACCGATCTGGATAATTTGGAAATAGGCGTAAAACATGACGCTACTAGCGGACCCACTAATGTTTCCCAGCTTTATGTTGCGGTGACGTACGATTTAGTTTTTCCTCAACTTAACCAAACCGGTTACATCTGGGAAAATGATGATGAAGACCAAGTAACAGGCGACGCGGTTGACGAAAACACTCAACAGTTTGCTGGCAACACCGCGAAAACGTCAGCCAAAGTAGGCGAGCGTGTCACGCTCCGCGCGCAGATTAAAAATACCGGAACCGGAGCCTTTGCTTCTTCAACCAACCTCGGTCTTTTCTACGACCGCAATGACGGTTACTTTACCAAAGTGCAGGACAAGGCCGTAATAACTTCGGCTGGAAATTGTACGGATACCAAATGGGATTGCGCCACTGTTAATGGTGGTGATAATACTTCTATTGTAGTTGGTCCATCTGGTACTATTTGGGTGGCTTATTATGATTTGAGTCCAGCTCTCGCAATAGCTCACTATGTTGGTTCAGGCGGTAGCGGATGTACGTCTTCTGCTTGGAGCTGTGAATTTGTTGACAAAACTACAAATAATGCTGGAGCCAGTCCTTCTATTGCACTTGATTCTTTAGGCAATCCCTGGATAAGTTATCAAGAGCCCGTTACTACCACAAAGCTCAAGGTAGCTCACTATGTTGGTTCAGGCGGTACAGGTTGTACCAGCGCAACCAATCCAACGCTTTGGACGTGTGAAACCGTTGATGATCCATCAGACCAAGTCGGCAGCTTTAGTTCCATAGCCGTTGGCCCATCAGGCGATCCTTGGGTGGCCTATAGGAATGATACCGCACTTAGCATTAAAGTCGCCCATCGCGTTAGTTCAGGCGGTACGGGTTGTACCAGCGCAACCAATCCAACACTTTGGACGTGTGAAACCGTTGATGATACAACAAATAATCTAGGCGCTGGGGGGCTTTCTATTGATTTGGACCCTGAAGGTGATGCTTGGATTAGTTATGATGAAGGCGGGGCCGTCGGGGAACGTCTTAAAGTCGCCTATAGCGTTAGTTCAGGCGGTACAGGGTGTACTGGCGCAACCAATTCAACGCTTTGGATTTGTGAAATGGTTGATGATCCAACAGACCAAGTCGGATATTATGCCTCAATTGCTTTTGACTCTTCAGGTAATGCTTGGGTGAGCTATCAAAATCAGAGCTCAAGCAGTCTAAAAGTAGTCCACAGAGTTAGTTCAGGAGGCACTGGGTGCACTGGCGCAACCAATCCAACGCTTTGGACGTGTGAAACCGTTGATGATACATCAGGCCAAGTTGGATATTCTGGCTCAATTGCCTTCGGCCCTTCAGGTAGTGCTATGGTGACTTATAGAGACAACGCTATCTCAAATCAAAAACTCATAGTTGCTTATTATGTTGGTTCTGGAGGTAGCGGTTGCACCAGCGGAACGAATCCTGGTACTTGGTCGTGTACAATTGTTGATGATCCAACAAACCGAGTCGGTGAAGCCAGTGCCATCGCATTTGACACTTCGGGCAATGCGTGGGTTAGCTATAATGATATTTCTGCATCCACTTTTAAAGTTGCTAGCGTTAAGCGAGGCGGCGAGATAGGCATATCGTCAGGTTTATCTGGGGCTTCGGGCGATCCTTTGAATGAAAGCCACGCTGATATGACAACAACCGGTGATACTGCCAACCGTGATGACGCGGATTGTCTTGGCGGCGGAACATGGAACAACGGCAAATGGTTTGAGAGCGAAGAAGCCACCGGAGTTTCTTTGCCTGCCGGTTCAGGTACAGCCCAATGTACAGAAATATCTTTCAATATTGATCTCTCGCAAGCGCAATCAAATACTACCTACCGTTTCGTTGTTGCAAGCAAAGACGCATGGCGTAAAGACAAAGGTTTATGGCGCGGTCCGGTTGCGGTTTCTTCTGGCGCATACGCCACATTAACCACTGCCGCTTCCACCACAACAGTCTATTCCAAAGACAATCAAGCCAAGTTTGCGGATTGTACGGATACTGCATGGGGCTGTCAGATCGTAGATACTATTGGGACGAGTACCTATGACGGCAGGTTCACCTCCATTGCTTTTGATCCTTCAGGCAATCCTTGGGTGTCTTACCTTTCAGGAACAGATACTGCGTTAAAAGTAGCAAACTATGTCGGTTCAGGCGGCAACTGCACTTCAGCTGCCTGGAATTGTACGATCGTGGATACTATGGGGACGGATATCTTTGATGGTTGGTACGCCTCCATTGCTTTTGATCCTTCAGGCAATCCTTGGGTGTCTTATTATTCAAAAACAGACTCTGGGGTGAAAGTAGCAAACTATGTCGGTTCAGGCGGCAACTGCACTTCAGCTGCCTGGAATTGCGCGATCGTGGATGCCGGAGGAGCGAGTCCTGATGACGGCGATTACGCCTCCATTGCCTTTGACTTTTTGGGCAATCCTTGGGTGTCTTACCACTCAGAAACAGATACTGGGTTAAAAGTAGCAAACTATGTCGGTTCAGGCGGCAACTGCACTTCAGCTGCCTGGAATTGCACGGTCGTGGACAATACTATGGGGTCTATTATCAATGATGGGTTCACTTCTATAGCCATTGATCCTTCAGGTAATGCTTGGGTGTCTTACCAATCGGCAACAGACACTGCGGTAAAAGTAGCAAACTATGTCGGTTCAGGCGGCAACTGCACTTCAGCTGCCTGGAATTGTACGATCGTGGATACTATGGGCACGGCTGTCTCTGACGGGCGGTACAGCTCCATTGCCTTTGATTTTTTGGGCAACGCATGGGTGTCTTACTACGCAAACACAGGCACTGCGACAACGGCTACTTCGGTAAGAGTAGCAAACTATGTTGGTGGCTCTGGCGGAACCGGCTGCGGTGCAGGTGGCTCAACTGCTTGGAATTGCACGGTCGTGGATACTATGGGGACGAACACCAATGACGGCCGGTTCACCTCTATTGCATTTGGTCCTTCGGGTAATTCTTGGGTGTCTTACCATTCAGGAACAGATACTGCGTTAAAGATTGCAAAATTTCATCTTCCTCCGCAACAAACCAATTCCCGTTATGTTTTAGATACAGTTGGTTACACGGCTGATGGCACTGATGATACCTCATACGATACCATGGCCGCGCTTGCCAACGAACGTCCGTATCAGTTATTCAGATTAACCAACGGCAACAATACCGACAGACCAACCGCTCAATGGATAGGACAATCAACTATCGCGGCCGCAAGCCAAAATATTAAACTTGAAATTTGGCGCGGCGGCACAACTAACGCATGGGAAACCGTAAAAACAAATTCAACTTGTTTGGCAAACGTTGACTGCACAATCGATGATTCCAGTTATTCGTTCGTTGACACCGATTATTCGGATTACTACGACGGTTCATTCAACAACTGGTGGCGCGTGTGGCAGGTTGAAGGCGCTGGTGCAACCTCGCTTAAGGCAGATCTTTTCCAGAAACCGGGCGCATCAACCAATTCCGTTTCTGGTTCGGTATGCACTAACGAGGCCTGTTCAACTTTTGTCACCGACGACACCAAGGTAGTACTTAAGAAGAACGGCGCAGATGCTTGTTCCGGTGCTTGCACTGCCACCACAACCGGCGGCGC
>Ga0209541_10008867_pt1 | contig 16447 bp, 16 predicted proteins | sample RifCSPlowO2_01_FD_184027 | JGI IMG/M metagenome (GOLD analysis project Ga0209541, IMG submission 184027) | Groundwater microbial communities from Rifle, Colorado - Rifle CSP2_plank lowO2_0.1 (SPAdes) (version 2) | ecosystem: Environmental > Aquatic > Deep subsurface > Groundwater | place...
CGGCATACGTCACATGCGGAACTCCTTGCGGGACGAATACGCAATCACCCTTGCCGGCGTACAAAAATTCTTCTTTTCCATCGTCCGATTTTGTCACGACGACCGCGCTGCCTTCCGTAAAAAGATAGTACTCGTCAAATTCGGGGTGGTAGTGGTTGCCGCGGATCTTTCCTTTGTTCACGAATTGAAAATTGAACTCCACGATGGGCTTACCGGGGTAGAACGTGAAAATCCCGCCGCGGCCGTCGCGGATGGTGTCCAGATTGCACGCAGGGTCTATTTTCTTTATTTTCATGCGATTTTGCGAAATTGTGCCGCGCTTACGTCCTTGAGAGCGCGGCCGTTGCTCCTTCATCCTAGCAAAGTCAGCGAGGTTCGCAACGTATGTTTCCAAAGAATACAAGATAGGGTACAATACGGGTCTTCATACTATGGTAAAAGTGCCGATTGCGCATAAAATTGTTGGCCATTCAGAGCCGGTTTTCATCGTCGCTGAACTCGGCATTAATCACAATGGAGACGTAAAGATAGCCAAACAGCTCATCGACAAAGCGGTAGAGGCTGGCGCCGACGCGGTGAAATTCCAGAAACGGACCGTGGACGTCGTGTTCTCCCCGGAGGAGCGCGAGAAGTCCCGCGATGTGCCTCGATTTTTGATAGAGCATGCGATCGCGCGCGGCGTTCTCCCGCAAGATTCGGTGGCGCGTCTCACGGCGAGCGATTTCAAGGACACCCGCAATGGCGACCAGAAGTATGCGCTTGAATTCACCAAAGAAGAGTATGCGGAAATTGACCGCTATTGCAAAGAGAAGGGGATTTTGTGGTTCGCTTCGCCGTGGGACGAGGGTGCCGTTGATTTTCTAGAGGAGTTCGCTCCGCCCGCATACAAAATTGCGTCCGCGTCCCTCACCGACGATGGGCTTCTCCGGCACATTCGCTCAAAAGGCCGTCCCATTATCCTCTCTACCGGATTGAGCAACATGGAGATGGTGCGGCATGCTGTCAATGTTCTCGGCACCGACGAGCTCATAGTGCTTCAGTGCACGGGCGTTTATCCGAAGGCTGAATCAGAGCGGATGCTCTCTATGATTAACTTGCGCGGAATACACACGCTTCAGAAGGAGTTCCCGGATGTCCCCGTCGGTTTCTCCGGAAATGACCCGGGCATAGTGCCAACATTTGCCGCTGTGGCCATGGGCGCCGTTCTTGTAGAGAAACACCTCACGCTCGAGCGCGGCATGTGGGGGAGTGATCAGGCAAGTTCAGTGGAGCCCGGGCCGTTTGCGAGTTTGTGCCGTTGGATTCGCGAGCATCATATCACTCTCGGTGATGGAGGGAAGAATATTCATCCGGAAGAAGTTGATGTTATCAAGAAGCTGCGCCGAAAATGAACGCGTTCGCGATCATTCCCGCGCGCGGCGGGTCCAAAGGAGTTCCCAAAAAAAGCATCGCGCTTCTCTGCGGCTTTCCCCTCATTGCATATTCAATCGCCGCCGCGAAACTATCAAAAACAATAGCGCGGGTGATTGTTTCCACCGACAGCGAAGAGATGGCCGAAGTAGCCCGCAGCTTCGGGGCAGAGACCCCCTTCATGCGCCCCGCGGAATTCGCGCGCGACACGTCTCCCGATATTGAATTTGTCCAGCATGCGATACAGTGGTTGAAAGAGCATGAAAGCCGCGTGCCGGAATATTTAGTCCATCTGCGGCCGACGACCCCCTTGCGCAAACCGGAAGATATAGACAGAGCGATAGAAATGCTTATGAAGCACAAGGATGCGACTTCATTGCGCTCCGGTTATGAAATGCGCGAGTCGCCGTATAAACTGTTCGGGATTCAAGACGGATATTTTACCGGCCTCTTTCCGCAGGATCCTCGTCCCGAATATTGGAATCTGCCGCGCCAGGCGTTCCCGCTGGTCTACCAGCCCGACGGGTACGTGGATATTCTAAAAACAAACTTCATACAAAATACTCGCACGATGCACGGCGACAAAATCCTCGCGTTCGTGAGCCGCAACACGGGAGAAATAGACAAGCCGGAAGATATGCAATTTGCCGAATACCTTCTCCGAAACGAACAGTGGGAGATATACGAGTGGCTCAAGAAGAACTTTGGCTCCGCTCGCTAAGAATTTCGCGGATAACACCGATCGCCTCTCGAATAGCAGAGGCGGTAATTGTTAGCGGTGGACCTATTTTTATCGATTCGCGGTTCGTACAGACCGGAAGCACTCCCCGGCGGATACATTCCAACACGACCTCCGTTGCTTCTGCCGTTTCCTTAAAGATAATGCCCGCCACAAGGCCGCGCACATTAACGCATTTTATTTGAGGGAATTTCTCCAGCGACTTGAGTTCTCGTTCGAACAGAGGAATGGTTTTCTTGCGGCGGGCGATTTCTTTGGATGAACTCAGAAATTCTAGACTCGCGAGCGCCGCAGCACAGGAGACGGGATTTCCCGAATGAGTGCCATATAGATCCGCGCGCGCGGTGGTATTGAAAAGCGCACCACGCGCGAGAATGCCGGCAATAGGAAGCGAAGAGGAGATGCCTTTTCCGAGAGCGAGGATATCCGGCTTCATTGCGCCGTATGTTTGGTACCCGTAGAGAGGACCGAGACGATAGAAGCCCGCCTGCATTTCATCAAAACATACAAGCGCTCCGTTTTTCTTTGCGAATTTTGCAAGGGTGTTAATGAACGTTCTTGGATAAAACCATGCACCCCATCCCTGAAATGTCTCAATAATAAAACCGGCGATCTTTTTTGCAGGCGGAAGCTTTTCAGGATTGAAGTGGGTTTCTGGGTTATAAGGAAAATCGAGGAATACGACACGGTCATCTTTCACGCCAGACCACCCGGCTTTTTCTTTGTTCCCAGAGATAATGTCGTTGCTTAATCCGCGCCCGTGGTAATTACCCTTGAACGTTACGATATATTTCTTCCCCGTTCTCTTTCCGTACACTTTTATCAGCTTGTACGCGAGTTCCATGGCCTCTGATCCCGAATTCAGGAGCGCAATCGTATTCAGATGTTTTGGCGACCGGCGCAAGAGTGCCGCCTCAAATTGCTCCTTGCTGTGCGTTGGATAATTGTATGCAAAAAGAAGGTTGGCATTCAGTTGTTTCAGTATGGCTTGTTTTATTTTTGGGTTTGCGTGCCCCGCATTTGCCACAAAAATGCCCGACGTAAGATCTATCCATCTATTTCCTCTGTCGTCGGAAACCGAGAAATTCTTGGCGCTGTGCCAGGTGAGGGAGATTTTGTTAGTGGAGCGCGGCTCGTGCTTCTTGATGCGTTCATAGAGTGCGTTGTGCGCGAGCGAGAAACCTGCCTCGATGCACCTCAAAGCGGTCCGGATACCTTTTCTACGAGACTTTTTCGTAACAACCATATAAAAGTCGATTGTACGCCATTCATTACGGTTTGTCATTGTCGCGTTTTCTTCTATGATAGGCTGATGACAGGCGTACTCATGCAAGGAACACTAGGGAAAACTGGTCTCTCTGTGTCCCGCCTTGGCCTTGGCACCGCGGAAATAGGATTTGCCTACGGGCTCGGCACGCCGGAGCTTCCAAGCGAAGAGGAGGCCATCAAACTTTTGAAAACTGCAGTGGAACTTGGGGTCACTTTTTTTGATACTGCGAACTATTACGGGCTTGCGGAAGAGAGGATAGGAAAGTCAGGCATATTAAAAGACCCCCGCGTCGTCGTATGCACGAAGTGCGCGAAATTCCTTGAGGATGGAGAATTTCTTACTCCGGCTCAAATGAAAAAGAAGATTTTTGAACAGGTTGAAAGTAGCCTGCGCACCCTGCAAATAGACGCCCTACCGCTGCTCCTCCTTCACGGACCCTCGGCGGAGCAATTGCGAGAAAGCGTCCTCGTCGCAATTGTTGCAAAGCTGAAGCAGGAAGGAAAGATTCGTTACTGGGGCGTCTCAACGCGGGGAGAGCCCGCGCCGCTCGCGGCTATCGAGTGTGGCGCGGACGCGGTGCAGGTCGCGTTCAGTATTGCCGACCGGCGAATGGCGCCGGTATTCGCTGCGGCGCAAGCAAAAGGCATCGGCGTTATTAATCGCTCGGTATATCTGAAAGGCGTGTTTGCAGGCCGCGCGGAACATTTGCCGGATTCGTGCGTAATCCTCAAGCAAGCGGCCGCTAAGGCGCAAACAATCGCAGGATCTCTCGGAGTTTCATTGACCGAACTTGCGTTGCGATATACATTGTCGGAATCCGCGATTGCATCGTCGCTTGTGGGAACTTCCAAGGCCGAGCATCTTGAATCGGCGGTACGGGCGCTTCAGAAAGGTGTCTTGCCTGACGGCGTTGTGCGGCAACTGCGCATGCTCGCGATTGACGACCCGAACGAAGTGGACCCGGCTCGCTGGAATTGATATGAAAAAGAATTTTGCATACGAAACATACAGGAACGTAGAAGCCGATTCCAACTATAAGACGGCTCGCGATAGAAAACGGTATGAAGATGTACTTACCGTACGCACCAAGCAGGCCGAACTCCCGTTTCTCCGAAAGCATTTTCGGAAGGGAACGGGTGCCGTTCTTGAAGTCGGCTCTGGGAGTGGCCGCATCCTGCACGCCCTTCTTCTCGCGGGGCTTGCAAAGAGCGCGGTCGGAATAGAAATATCCCCCTCGCGCGTCCGTTTCGGAAAGAAGTGGGCGCGCAAACTCGGTCTTTCCCGCGTATCGCACCGCACTGGTGATTTTTTATCTATGGATGTGCCGGAGAAGTTTGACACGATTCTCTGCGTGACTAGCATATTTCCTTTTTTTGATATGCTGGAAAAAGGGGGATTGATGAAAGCTCTTCGGAAAATGAAGAAATCCCTGCGTCCGCAGGGAGCCATAGTTCTTGAGTCGGTAACGTTTAATAACGAGGTTTCGCTCTCCACGGCGTCGGGCGGGGCCGTGCGCGTATGGGAAGAGTATGCGAAGGGCGATCCTTTTAGGTTCAACCTTGTTGAATATATCTGGGATGAGAGAAAGCGCGTTCTTGTCGCACGTTCGCAGAATGTGATGCGCGACCGCGCTCACGTGGATGCGCCGACGATTAAAAAGTGGCATCTTGAGAGCGCGGAAACGCTCAGGAAGTCCCTCCGGCGGGCGGGCTTCAGAAATATCCGCTTTTTTGGAGATTTTGACTCTTCGGTATATAAAGAGGGGAAATCGCCGCGTATTATCGCTGTAGCCAAAGCATGACAAAAAAAGATACCGGAAATAATTGTCCGCTTTGCGGCAGTCGCGCGGCCTCGGTGCTCACGCGTTCCATTCGCGGAAATGTCTCTCGCCCCGTCTACCGTTGCACAAAGTGCGACCTCGGCATACTTGAGAACGGAACGCAGACCGAAGCGGAGAAGTTCTATAAAAAAGCGTATCGCGAACAGCACTCGCACAAAGTGAATGCCGGCGCCGCTGCGAAGGAATTATTTGACGCCTACGTTCCGTTCCAAAGCGATCGCCTAAAGCTTTTGCGGCCGTATTTCGGCAAAAAGAAAACGCTCGTTGAGGTCGGGTGTTCCTCGGGTATGTTTCTCTATCACGCCAGAAAAGAAGTGGGGAAGGTGATCGGGGTTGATTACGACGCTCCCGCCGCCGCCTATGCCGCGAAAGTTTGCGGCTGCAAGACGTACGGCACCGACATTTCCAAGACGCCGATTCCCAAGGCATCGGCGGACATCGTATGCGCGTTCCAGACATTGGAGCATGTAAATGATCCGATTGGGTTCCTCAAGACACTTGGGGAATATACAAAGCCGGGAGGGATTGTGGCCATAGAGGTACCGAATCTTTATGATGCCCTGCGCTCTCTCTACGATCTGCCGAATTACCATACGTTCTACTTTCACGACGCTCATCCGTGGTATTTCAGCGGGAAGAGTCTCACGAAAGCGATGAAGAAAGCCGGGTTTGAGGGAACACTGCACTATTTGCAGGATTACAATGTCCTGAACCATCTGCATTGGGCGGATGTTGATGCGCCGAAGCAGGGCGGAATAGCGCAGCTCGCTCCGCCCGAATTACCCCTGCGAAAATCGGCGGCCAAGGCGGCCCGCGCAGGAGTGAATGATCTTCTGCAAAAGTTTGACGCCGACTACAAACGCCTGCTTGCGAAGCACCGTCTGACCTCCAATCTATTCTTTATCGGGAAGAAAATTCGGTGATTTCTGCTAAAAAGACTGCCCCCGACGCGATGCGGGGGCAGTAAATGTGATACGATCGGCGACGTACAACTAGCCGCCGACAATGTGCTTTAGGTACGCATCCAGCGAGTCAAGCACGACTGCCGGCGTCGGATCAAAAGCAATGAGCATTGATCCTGCGACCACCACGCACGCCAGCAGGAAACGCCGTACTCCCGAAGATTCCCGAAGGAGCCACACGCCGCCCACAACGGTGATGACGATGGCAAGACGCTTCAGGCTCCCGATGTAGGCGATCGGTGCAAGCCGAAATCCTACGCCGAGGAGCATGAACGGCACGGCGAAAAGGATGCCGAGCCACATCATCTGTTTCCACTCCTTCCGGAAACGCCCCAGGAACGGCGCAAACTCACCCTCGTCTTTTGTCGGATTTTTTTGGGTGAGCATTGCGTACACGAATGCCAGTACGCCGAGCTCGATCGCAACGGCGAGTATCATGTCGCCGTGGCGGGCCACAAGCCCGTCTCCCATGAGCCCCACCGTGGCGCACAGGGCGCCGATATATGCCCACCGGAGCCCGCGTATCTTTCTTTGCTCCTCCTCTGACTTGCCTCTGGTGTTCTGAAAAGCTAGCCAGAAAAAGAGTGGGACGAGGTACTCGTGCAAAGGCGCTTTTTCGCGCGCGTGGGCGTACACACCAACCACGATTAGGCCGATGCCGACGAGACCCAATGTGCTCGGCCACTCGCCGATTATGGCGCCGGTGAGAACTACAAACCCCGGCGTCATCGCGGCTATCGGAGCCCTGAACGAGGCCTCCAAAAGTCGCGCGGAGCGCATACCCGCGAATTGGATGATGACGTTCGCCGCGGTTGTCGCGGCAAGCGCTACCCACCACATTGCAGGATTTCTTATTTGCGGCGCCAAGGTGTCCCACCATCCGCCGGCGCTTAGAAAGAACAAAACGCATAGAACAGCCGCGATACCGCACTGTCCCACGCGCATTTCATACTCCGTAAACAATCTCCGGTTCAGGAGATGTTTGCGGTAAATCTCATACACCCCAATCGCCAACGTGGCGAGAAGAGTAAGTGCAAGCGCAAGAATTTCCATTTGCGAACTCCTTCCCGTTGGTTGTGCCATTGACCGAGCAAGACGATAGCACGAAAAACATTGTGAGACAAACAAGCGCCGTTAGACTACAATGCGCTCAATGAACTCGGAAATTCCGGCTATCGGGGTATTGCAAGGGCGCCTGACGCCATCCCGAGGAAGAGGTATCCAATTCTTTCCCGAGGAGAATTGGGAGAAAGAATTCTACGATGCGCAAGAAATCGGGCTCGACTGCATAGAACTCCTCGTGCGCCCGAAGGATTTGCGCACGCATCCGCTTATGACGGACGAAGGGCGCGCGCTCCTGCTTAAACTCGCCAGCGATTCCGGAGTCACAATTCCCTCTGTTCATGGCTACTACACGCCGGAAGATGCGTATGCGGATGACTTGATTGATATCGTGCGTGCAAGTGCGGATATTGGAGTCGCAACAGTGCTCATATCTTTTTTTCATGAGAAGAAACTCGGAGCGACATCTGATGTTACATGGAAGCGTGCACATAAACTTCTCGCTCCGGCGGCGGCAAAAAGCATGGGCGTCCGTCTCGGCATTGAAGCCGAGCTTCCGGCGCACACACTCATTGATTTCATGGGGGAGGCGCTGGCACTAGAGGCATTCGGCGTATATTATGATTTGGGCAATCAATTTGCATGCGGGTTTCCGGTAGCCGATGAGATTCGAGAGCTCGGGAGTCGCATAGTCGGCGTTCACATAAAAGACCGGCTGCGAAATACCGATCCGGCGGTTGAGAGCGAAACGGTCCCGCTCGGAGAGGGATGTGCCGATTTTAAGAGCGCCTTTGAAGCTCTGCGCGATATCGGGTACCCTGGCCCCCTCGTCATCCAGGGCGCGCGCGGCGAAGATGGAGATGAACTCATGCGGAATAAAACATACCGCGAGTACACAGAAAAGATTGCCGCCAAAGTCTGGAAATAATTTCATTCATCATGGCAAACGAAACAAAAAATCTTTTCTCGCTCAACGGCCGCGTTGCGATTGTTACGGGCGGCGACGGACGGCTCGGCATTGAGCATGCGAAAGCGTTGAGTGCGGCGGGTGCCGAAGTGTATTCTTTTGACACGGTTCGCTCGGATGCGCTCGCCGAATTCGCGACGCACATTGACGTTGATATTACGAAGCCCGAAGAAATAGCTGACGCCGTCGCAAAAGTCGTGAAAGAAACGGGCCGCATTGACATACTCGTCAACAACGCCGTGATTGACCCGCCGCTTCCGAAAGAGGGAGAGACGGGGTGGGAAGCATATCCGGAATTCCCGCAGGCGCAGTGGGAGAAAGAAATTGCCGTGGGCCTTTCCGGGGCGCAGTATTCTTTACAAGCGGTGGCGCCTGTCATGATAAAGCAGGGGCAAGGGTCCGTGATACAGATTTCTTCCACCTCGGGCATCACGGCGCCCAACCACTCCAAATATCCGCCGGGGCGTTTTAAGTCGGCCGCATACCCCACCGTTAAGACCGCGCTCCTAGGACTCACGCGCGCGTGGGCGTCGTATTTCTCCGCCGCGGGCGCGCCGGATGTGCGCGTAAATGCTCTCTGCCTCGGCGCGGTCAACTTCAAAGAAATAACACCCGAACTTTTGGAGAAACTCAAAGGGCGCAACATGCTCGGCCGCCCCGCGCGGCCTAGCGAATACCATGGGGCGCTCGTGTTTCTTGCGAGCGATGCATCCACGTTCATGACAGCTCAGACGCTTATCATGGACGGCGGCCAGACCGCTTGGTAAGACGCATTTGAGCCGTTCTTTACGCGCATCTTCGTACGGTATGAATACTGTAAACAGCAAACTAAAGGTATGTCTCATCTTGCAGCGGCGATTCGTGTTCGTAGGGCACGATATCGCACGGATTTTGAAACGCGAACATGGCATTAACGAATTTTGCGCGCTTGTGTATACACGCCCGAGTTACGAATTTCTCAAAAATCAGGAAGACATACGGTATACGAAGTTGCTTCTTGACGAGGACATTCAGCGCCGATACAAGGACGAGCCGCTTGACCTCGCGTATCTGAAATGGTTGGAGCGCGAATATGGCACGCCGACCCTATGGCCCTACATAAATGTTGACCGCGTCATCCGTTTTGGACAACTCGTTCGTGAATATCCGCACAACACGAGCCCCTACACACATGAGGAAATGTTACGCATGCTGCAGGTATATTCAAAGGCACTCCATGCTTTTTTGGATGAGGAGAAGCCAGATGTGATATTTTCCGCGCCGATAGGCGCCATGAACACTGTCCTCTTCTACAACATTGCTAAAAAACGAGGCATAAAAAACCTCATCATGGCGTTCCCAGGGATACGAGACCGTATAGAGGTATCGGAACGATACGACCGCCTCACCTTTGTGGAGAAAATCGTTGAGCGAGACCACAGTAAGAAAGTATCAGAGATACCGCAGTACGAGGAGGCGCGCGCATTCATAAAAGAATACAGAGAGCGCCCAACAGCTTATTCGGAAATTCATGAAGACTCTCGGCGGAAATTTAGCAGAATGCAACACTTCGAGTTTCTTCACCCCGCGCGTTTTTTGCGGGCATTTATGTTTGCTGTCAGTAAATTTATGGAATGGTGGAGAAATCCGCTTTATCGCGGAGATTATACGTATATTAACCCCGTCAATTTTCTTGTTGACAGTATCCGCCGAAAAACACGGAATCTCATCGGTCACGACGACCTGTATGATACGTATGATCCCTCTGTTCCATTTGCGTTTTTTCCTCTGCATCTTGAACCGGAGTTAAGTCTTTTGTTGCTGGCTCCCTTTGACACAGACCAGATTGCGGTGGTGTGCCGCATCGCGCAATCTTTGCCAGTCGGAATGAATCTTATCGTCAAAGAACATCCGAACATGGTCGCATTGCGCCCGCGGCGGTTTTACAAGAAGTTAAAAGAGATCCCCAACGTGCGGCTTGTGCGCCCCGAGATAAGCAGTTTTTCCATTATCGCGCGGGCGTCTCTTGTTACGGTGATAACGGGAACAGTCGGATGGGAAGCCACTTTGTTCGGGAAGCCCGTGATTACATTCGGAGACGCTTTTTATAATGCGCTTCCTTCAGTAACGCGGTCGCGGATCCCCGAGGAATTGCCCACGCTCGTTCAAAGCAAACTGACGGCTTTTACGTTTGACGAAGAAGGGCTTATCCGCTTTGTCGCCGCGATTCTGGAACATTCCGCGCACGCCGACATACTGAATATCTGGGAATTGGGCGTGGACAAGGACACGCGCGATAGGGAACTTGCCGATCTCGCTTCACTTATCGCACGTAAGATATGACCCATCACTTCTCGCAATTCCTTTCCGATGTGGAATGCTGCCATGAATGAAGATAATCAGATTGGTCATCGGCGCGGACATCTAGGGTATCGGGTGTTTTGCAGTTCCCGTCTGCCAAGTTGCACCCCCGTCTCTTTCTCGACATTATAACCGCTATCTATATGCTTACGCTCATATTAGTTTTCAGCGCGACGTTCTTTGAAGAGGTTTCTTCTGTTTTTACAAAGAAAGGGATCACGGACCGCAGAGAAAGCATTTATACTGCCGGTTTCCTCAATCTGTTTTTTGTCACGTTATTTTTCCTTGCTCTCATACTGTACAACGGTAATTTCGTTTTCTCCCTCAAGTCTCTTCCCGTTTTCGGAGCGAGGATACTGTTTGAGTTTGCTATCCTTACGATCGGGTTGCGGGCCATCGCGCTGGCAGATCGTACGACGTTCTCATTTATCCATACCGGCACCATTCCGATTCTCCTCGTAATTGACATGTTCCTCGGCTACGCCATATCCCCGAGACAGCTCGCGGGCATCGCATTATTTTGCAGCACGATTTTCATGGTGGCGCTTTACAAAGGCATAGAAAAAAAAGGCGTACTTGACGTGGTTTTGCTCACGCTGGGTGCCGCTGTCACGTTGTCTTTGTTCAAATATAACATCACCCACTACAATTCTGTGGAAGCCGAACAGTTCCTGGATAGCATTATTCTGCTCATCTATTTCTTCTTTTACAATCTTTTCGTGTACAAGGAGAACTCTTTCCGCGCGTTCCGCAAGGTCGGTCTTTTTGCACAATCGTTCACGATGGGACTGGCCGCTGTGCTCGTAAGCTTCGCGTTCGTATATGGCGCGGCGTCCGTTATTACCGCCTTGAAACGGATCGGAGAAGTTTCCTGGTCGCTATTGTCCGGGAGGATCTATTTCAATGAGAAGCACGTCCTCATAAAACTCTTTCTCGTGTGCACGCTTGGGTTTTCTATTGCGCTGCTGTTACCTTGAAGACCATGGAATTATTTGAACGCGTACGTCATGGACCCGTTATCATCGCGGTAATCGTTGCTGTTGTCGTTGGCGCACGCCTGCTTTCGTTCGCATACCTCTCGTCGCTCGCGAGCGAGAACCCATCCGCAAATCCATACCCGATAGTCGCGGGTGATTCCTCATACTACGCGCGCTGGGCCGAAAACCTCCTCGCGCTTCATGCGTATGAAGACCCGCCTGGCAAACCCCTGCATGCCGCGCCGCCGGGATATCCCGCGCTACTCGCGGCGACGAAAGCGGTAACCGGAAGCATGACTCCGATCGTATTCGTGCAAATAATTTTCGCCGCGTATGCCGCAGTGCTTATCTACAAAATGGCGCGCACGCTTGTACCGAGTGCGTTTGCCCTTGTGGTGGCGCTTGCGTACGCGATAGACCCCATGGTTGTCTTCACCAATACCGCAATTATGACCGACGGCTTGTTTAGTTCTCTGCTCGTGTGCATCGTATATCTTGCATTCTTCCTGCCTGCGCAGACAGGCCAGTCGCGTCTGAAAGGAGTCGCCCGTTGGGCACTCGTGGGGCTCTTGCTTGGTATCGCGACGATGCTCCGCCCAATCGGACAATTTTTAGTGTTTGTATTTCCGGCGATGTACCTTCTACGTCTGCGGATGCAAGGTGGAAGCGAAGACGGGTCCCGCATAAAAGCAATATGCGCATGTGTTGTGGCATTCGCACTCGTCGTCGTCCCGTGGATGGCGCGCAACCAAATTCAATTCGGGTCTTTTGAGATTTCCCCCCTCGGCGGCCATAATTTACTCACGTACGACGTGCGCGGATTCCTTGCGTGGCGCGCCCTTGCGGATACGCCAAATCCGCTACCCGCGGTTCTTGTCTTGCGGCACGCAAATGACCCGATATTTGCCGAGATAGACGCGGAGGTAGCCGAGGAACTTGCGGCCATCACGCCGGAGGGAAAGAATCCGGATAACTACGAAGGCAGGCTGGCGATTCAGTACATTATGCGCGATCTCTTGAGGTATGCGTACTTTCACGCGGTTAACACGGTACCGTTTTTCATCTCTAGCAGTGTTGCGACCTACAGACAGATCGTCCGGCAGTTGCGGGACAACGAAGGCTTCTATGCCCCGACGGCGATATCTCTCCTTGGTTCATTAGAGAGGATACGGAACCCTGAAAGCTTTGGCTCCTTCGCGGGCGCAGTGCGATCGATCGCCCCCATCGCGCTTGAGATACTGTGGTGGACGCTCGTTGCATTCTCGGCTCTCTTCGCTCTCGTGCGTTTTCGCCGGAACTTCACGATACTGCTATGCGCAATACTGGTCGTGTATTTTGCGGTCCTCACCGGCCCGATGTCGGCATCGCGATATCGCATTCCTGCGGAATCGTACCTCTTAATCCTCGCGGCGGCTGGCGCTTACGAGATAACCCAGCGCGCAAAGGAGAAACTTCGCGCATCCGTTACGGCAGTCTCCTGATTTTGAACCCGATACCGTTGGGTTCGCCGATCCGAAGCACGGCGTCCGCGAGATATGGGACATAGAACAGGTAGAACAGAGCCGCCATCAAGGGGGCAAAATTGATTTTGTTAAAAACCTTGAACAGGAATCTTCCGAATGCGTACTCGTAGCAGGATAGCTGCTCGATCGAAAGGTTGTGCGGCGCGAGCAATCGCCGCATCTCTTCCTCGTTGTACCCCGGGCGCTCATGGCCGAACATCGGGTAAATGCGCTCGTTGTATTTTGAGTGATACGGCACCGTGATGACGAGGGTGCCCTGGGGAGCGAGCACGCGGGCGAGCTCGGAAACCGCCTTCGCGTCGTCTTTGATATGCTCTATGACATCGGAGCAAATGATAAGGTCGTATGAATTGTTTTGGAACGGCAGTGCCGTGATGGAGCCCGTATAGACGGTTATTTTCTCATCAAGCGCGCGCCGCTCTTTTTTCCTCGCGTTGAGGGCATCCGTCCGTCCTTTCTCCAGATCTATCGCGTCAACCGAGTATCCCCGTTCCGCGAGGGTGAGCGAATAAATGCCATACCCCGCGCCCGCGTCCAGTATGCGCGCGCTCTTCGGCGCCGCCTTGATGAAGCGGAAGATAATGCGGGCGCGGGCGCGGAATCCCAGATGCGGGATGCCCACGAACGCGAGTGCGATCTTGATCAAGAGATTGCTTTTGAGCGTGAACGCTTTGCCGTCCGCCGTTCCGAGCTCTATCGTTCTGAAATATCGTAAGATTGATCCGGTCGGCATACGCACTATGTATATTGGCGATTAAGAATGTTTTTGTTCACAATGACAGTGTACCAGTATACAATTGGAAACGACACACCGAAATGTTGGTGGGAACACCATGAGTTCCGTTAGAAGCCGTCTTTGGGGAGATTAGACAGAGAATCACGGGAGCTAGACAATAATCAACATTACTTATGGAAGAAGAAGCCTGCCCGCCAAAGCCAGAGCAATATAAGTGGTGCCACAAACAAACGTTATGTCTTTATTAACTAACCAAGTCAGTCACCACCGTAGCTTTAGGCGATGGCAGGCGGGCTTCTAACGGGATGAGAACTGAAATATGCATTCCCGCGTTTAACGAGGAACGCATCATTGCCGAAGCGGTGCAAGCGGTTGCGCGGGCCTTTAGGGAAGCGGGAAGGGAGGCACTTATTACGGTTGCCGACAATGCTTCCACAGATAGGACGGCGAGCATCGCCGGGGGCATCCCGAGAGTGTCGGTGTTACCTGTTCCCGTGCGCGGGAAAGGCGCTGCGGTCATCGCGGCAGTGCGCCGGTCAGAGGCGGATCTCTTCGGATTTATAGATGCAGACCTCTCGGTGAATCCCCGGGAAATTATTTCGTTCCTCACACCTCTGGAAGGGAATGAATGCGACATCGTCATCGGCTCGCGTCTTTTAGACAGCACGATAGTCGACCGCGGAATGTTCCGCACGCTCTTATCAAAAACCTTCAATATTCTGCGAAGGATGATTGTTGGCGTGAACGTAGAGGACACACAATGCGGTCTGAAGGTTATGAATGCGCGAGGAAAGGAGATTCTCGCGAAGTGTACGGAAACGGGCTGGTTCTTTGATATGGAATTTCTGGCGCGCGCCGAAGGCGCGGGCCTGCGCATTCGCGAAGTGCCTATCCACTGGCATGAATTTCGATTCCCGGGGCGGGCGAGCAAGCTCAATCTTCTTTGCGACAGTGTCGGAGCATTGTGTGCGATGTTTCGGATTAGAAGAGCGATAACAACAAAATAATGGAACGAAAAGCATTTGAATTGCTGAGCGGCATGGAGAAGTCATGGTGGTATCGCGGCCGTGCCGCAACGATCCATGCTGCGCTCGCGCGATGCGGCGCGGCGGAAGGTGCGGACGTTCTGGATTTTGGCGCGGGATACGGCGGCATGTATGAAGAACTGTCAAAGCTTGGAAAGAACATATACGCATTTGAACCGGATGAAGAGGCGCGAATGAACGCGAATAAGAGGGGATATGCACGCATTTTCTCATCGGAAAGTGAAGCGCTTGAACGGGAGTACGATTTGATGGGGCTTTTTGACGTGGTTGAGCACATTGAACATGATTATGAATTCCTGACAAAGGCGCACGGGGCGCTCCGCGAAGGGGGGCGTCTCGCAATAACCGTGCCGGCGTTCCAATTTCTTTGGAGCGTCCACGACATAAATCACCATCACTTTCGTAGATACACCAGAGTATCCATGCGCGAAGTCTTACATAAGGCGGGCTTTGCGGTTGAATACGCGAGCTATTGGAACATGGCGCTTTTCATTCCCGCAGCCATGGTTCGGCTCCTGGGGCAGTCTGGAGACAGCGCGCTAGCGATGCCGCACTGGCTTGATGCGATATTTTTCGCAATCATCAAAATAGAATCCCTGCTCATACGCTTTGTGCCGCTCCCGTTTGGCATCAGCCTCGTGGTAATCGCGCGCAAGAAATAACCGAAAAAACAATCAGTCGCAAGCAATCAAATATTCCGGCAATAATCAGAAACAAGTGGTTGTACATCCCCGACTGTGCACCTCAAAACAATATTACAATATTCCATATCTTACGCGACCGCGTGAGATATGGAATGTCAGAATGAGTATAAGAAAAGATACAGAGGAAGAAAAAGGGGAACGGGGAAAAAAGTGGTAGAAGAAGAAAAAGAAACAGGGGCGGGTGCGTCTCACTTCAATCCGAAATGTTTTTTTATCCACCCGTCGTTCTCAATTGAATCAACAACCGCGTATAGCAATGCCTTGCCCAGCCGCATATCCGACTTTACGAGGGTAATCAGCTCCTCGCAATCATAAGGAAATATCCAGACGCTGTCCTGCAGGCGCAAGAAGCCGCACTCGCGCAAAATGTGCCGTACGCTGTCTCGCGTAGTTTTGTATTTCTCCTGGATGTCAAACATCACGATGCGATACCGCTTGTCCCACCGCTTGCCGCGCATGGATGCAAGGCGCATTTTCTCTTGCTCAAGATAAAGCGCGCGCCGCCCGGCATCGGTTATTTCTATGTGTTTCTTTCCGCCCTTCTCAATAAATCGCACATGCCCCTTTATGGCGAGGCGAGAAGCGGCGGTGCGCGCCTGAAACGCGAGTTTATAGCGTTTCCTCCCCATGATTCCGGGAATCGCCTGGAAAATATTTGGAGCAATCATTATGACAGCGAGGATGCCGGCCAAGCCTACCGCCGCAAGCACCGCCCCCTGGATATTTCTCCTCCTCCGCATTTTTTTCGCATCCCTTTCTATTTTCCCCATACTTTGCAGCACTCTCTAATATTCTCCATTCTCCACCCGCTAATATTCCCTATTCTACGCGACCGCGTAAGATATGGAATATGGTTTTTGCGCGGCGCCTG
>Ga0209541_10008868_pt1 | contig 16447 bp, 19 predicted proteins | sample RifCSPlowO2_01_FD_184027 | JGI IMG/M metagenome (GOLD analysis project Ga0209541, IMG submission 184027) | Groundwater microbial communities from Rifle, Colorado - Rifle CSP2_plank lowO2_0.1 (SPAdes) (version 2) | ecosystem: Environmental > Aquatic > Deep subsurface > Groundwater | place...
TCGCCTGCGACCAAGTTTTCTTTTTTGTTAATACATCCAAAGCTAATTGCGGCGCTTGGTGAGAAACAATGGCTACATGCTTTCTAGAATATCTTTTTCCTAGAAAATTTAAGAAATCAGCGATTCTTTTCTCTACATCTTTGTAGCTTTCTCCATTTGGAAAGGGATTATCAACATAATTAACCATTTTATTCTTAAATTTTTCTGCTGGCTTTCCTGTAAAATCGCCATAATTACATTCTCGCAGTCTTTTATCTTGGATAATTTTGTATTTATCGCCAAAACCAAGTTCAGCAGAGTCAACAGCTCTTTTCAAGTCAGAGCAAAAAACAATATCAAAATGTTTGTCAGAAACAAGTTTGCTTAATTCCTTGACCTGTTTTATTCCAAGTTCTGATAATTCGCCTGAAGACCAGCCAGTAACTAAATCTTTCTCATTGTCCGTCGTGGTTCCATGAACAAAATATGTAATCTTAACTTCATTTTTATCAATATCCTCTTTGGATTCCTCCTTGATAATTTCCTTTTCCCTTAATTTAAATAACCCCAAAAATTTCTTTGGTTTTGTTTCTTCTATCTTTTCTTCAGGCTTTTCAACAGCATTTTTTTTTGTTTCTTCCTTTTGCTCAAGATTCTCTATAGATTCCTCCTCTGTCTTCCTGCTGAATTTGTCAACTACATCCATTAATTTCTTCTTGAACAAGCCAAACATATAATTGAATTAAAAACTAAACTTAAAAAATTATCTATAACAAGAAGAAAAGAATAACTGGCAATAATAAGCATCCCATAAGATGATTTTTTCCAATGCCGATTAAAGAGAATGTTATCCCCAAAAGGCTGCTGACAATCAACACAAGCAATCCCAAAAGACCCGTTATAAGGATTACAAGGATTATTATGAATAGTATAACACAGATGCATAATATGTTGTAATTGGCCTTGTCCATGAACTTGCTGAAAATTCTTGAAAATTTCAATGCCATGAAAGCTGCCATTCCTGCAACAATCAGGCTAACTGCCAGAAACAACACCATATGCCCTAAGCTGAATTCTTCAAGGATTTGTGATATTATAACAACGCTTCCATTTCTCGCCTTGTCTATTGAATATAATGCAACAAAAGAAACAATCATGACAATTGTATTTATGCTTCCAATCATTATCAAAAAGTTTTCAGGTTTATTTTTCTTTTTTATGGAGCTGGAGATGATTGCCGCTTGGCTTGATCCCAGGCCAGGCATGGTTCCAACAAGCAAGGAAGCGAAGAATCCCAGGCCAAGATAACTCAAGACCTCTTTTATGCTTAATTTAGGATAAGTAATTCTTTGAGTGGGTATCTTTGTTTTTTTCATCAAGCTTACAGTTAATATGGATATTCCAAATAATCCGCTCAGCATCGGGAATAAAGGCTGCTCAAGGTTTGGCATTGTCAAAACAGCTATCCCAAAAACTCCAGACAATAAATAAGCAATTGACGCCCAGAATCTTGATTTCGTTTCCCTGTAAATCAGCAAAACAGAGAAAAATATCAGGATGTACGCAATGTAGGGTTCAACCAGAGGATATCCATATTTCATTAGAAAAATCAGGAGGGGTGTCAAGCTCAGGCAGGTTATAACAGAGAAAAAGCTTCCAACAACAGTCAAGAATACAGCTTCATATCCTCTTCCTTCCAATAACAATTTATGTCCCGGTAATACACTTAATTCCATGCCTGCGTCTGGAGCTCCTAGAAATATGCTTGGGATTGAATCAAGAAAAGTATGCGTTATTGACATTGCAACGATGAACAAAGCCAGGCTCAAAGGGCTGAAATATCTCAGTAAAAATGCAGAAGAGCTTAATACCAGAATAGCAACTAAATTGATATGAACACCTGGAAAGAGGCCTGTGAAAATGCCTGCTAATACGCCAGCAGAGATTGCAATCAATATTTCAAATAACAATTTGCTTTGAGATGATTTCTATCTTATTGTTGTATTCCACAATGCTTCCAGTTATTTCTACATCTAAATTTTCTCGCAGTCGTAATTCTTCATCTTTGAAGACAACAGCAGTTATTTTTCCGGTGTTGTCCTTCAGGGTGATGAGATACAATCCAGGTGTTTCTGAAAAGCTCTCAATTACACCTCTGACTCTCACAGTTTTATCGATATAATCCTTGTTCAATGTGATAATGTCATGCCTCTCTATCTCGGTGTTGTAAGTTATGTGAAAAAGGAGTAATATGCCTATCAAGGAGAATATTAGTGAAACCATCAATAAGTCCCTTTCATTCACAAATAGATAAATTTAAATTAATATAAAAAGTTTTGTTATTATGGATAAATTGGAGTTGATAAAGAGAAACACAGAGGAAATAATAAATGAAAAAAATATTCCTGAATTGTTGAAAAAGAAGAACCCAGTAACTTACTGTGGCTACGAAACATCTGGCGCTATACATTTAGGGCATTTAGTGACAATAACAAAATTAATGGATTTGCAAAAGGCGGGTTTTCATATAAAAGTATTGTTTGCAGATTGGCATACTTACTTAAACCAGAAAGGAGATTGGGATTTTATACACAAGCAGGTTGAGATATGGAAAAAAGGGTTCAAGGCGGCAGGTCTTGATGCAGAATTTATTCTTGGTAGTTCATTCCAAAGAAAACAGGAGTATATAGATGATGTATTTACTCTTGCAACAAAAACAACATTGAACAGAGGATTAAGATCAATGCAGCAGGTAGCAAGGGATATAGAAAATGCAAAAATTTCCCAGGTGATTTACCCTTTAATGCAGATAGTGGATATTAAGCATTTGAATATAGATTTAGCTCAGGCAGGAATAGAGCAAAGAAAAATTCACGCTTTAGGAATAGAATTGTTTGATTTGATAAATTACAAATCTCCAGTTTTTGTTCATACCCCATTGATATCATCATTGAAAGGTTCCGGAAAAATGTCATCTTCAGATCCGGATTCATTGATTTCTATAATAGATTCCGATGAAGATATAAAAAGCAAGATAAAAAAAGCCCATTGCCCCGAGGGGATTATAAAAGACAATCCAATATTGCAGATAGCACAGCTCATAATATTCCCTAGGTTTGAGAAATTTGAGATAAAAAGAAGCGAAAAGTTTGGAGGCAATTTGACATTCACAGATTATAATGATTTGGAGAAATCATTTTCAGAGAGGGAAGTTCATCCGTTGGATTTGAAGAATGCAATTTCAGAATATTTGATCAGAATTATAAACCCAATTAGAAAACAATTTGAAAGATAATGAAACTTTTCATATCAGTAAACCTTCCAAAAGAAGTAAAGGATTATTTGTGGGAATTAAAAGAGGAATTCAGGGGGTTGGGAAATTTCAGATTCGAACCGAAAAGGAATTACCACATCACATTAAAATTTCTTGGGGAGATTGAGGAAGGCAGATTGGATTACATAAGGCAAAGATTGTCAGGGGTTAACTTTTATTCCTTCAGGACATCATTAAGGGGTCTGGGAAATTTTAATTATAGAGTTCTATGGGCTGATTCTGAACCAAAAGACAATATTCTGCAATTAGCCAGAAAAGTTGATGAACATTTGATAGAATACCCCAATGATTTCCAGTTTTCGGACCACATAACCTTAGCAAGAATAAAATCCCTGAAAAACAAAAAGGAATTTGGAAAAAGATTAAAAATTCATGTAGAGCATCTTGAGTTTAAGATAAGCTCATTTGAACTGATGAGAAGTGAATCATCGAAGGATGGCTCAAGATATACTGTTTTGGAAACATATTCTTTGGAACAATAATATTTATTAATTGGAACAAGAACATATCATTTTTAATGAACTCTGTTGATTTAGAAATGATTTTGAATTCTATGGGAAGGAGGATAATCTGGGGATGCTTGGGTGAAATTGGAAATCATACCAAAAATCCTGATGAATTCATGAAAATTAGGATATATGAAGTAACAAAAAGATATCTTGATGAAAATTACAGATGGTTGCCTGTTATTGACCGGGAGACCATAAGCGCAAATCTGTTCGAAAGAGGCATTTATTCATACGTAAACAAATATGATGATCCTTCAAAAAGCCCAAGCAGAATGATAAGCCATCCATTTGCATTTGGGATGAATGAAGAACTAAAATTAAGATTATTTAATTTCATAATGCAAGATATATCAGCATACATAGATAGTTTGGGAATGTTACATTCATCAGATCTCATCCAGAATATTCCTGATTAATCACTTTTTTTATATTCTCAGCCTTTTTCTTCCCTATCTTCTCAACTTCCTTTAATTTTTCAGCATCAGCATTAAATATATTCCTTACTGACTTGAAATTTTCAAGCAGGGACTTGCTCAGATTAGGTCCAATACCGGGCAGGCTCTGGATGATATATTCCTGCTGCTCCTTCAATGTCAGGGGTTTTCTTTCATTTCTCAGATAAATTGATTTCAGGTTGGGATCCTGTTCTCTTTTTGCGATTATCTTGAGGATTGCTGCAGTATCCTTTGCATTCTGTGAATAAATAATAGGAATATTATAGCTGACAGCTATTGTTGCTATCATCCCTCTTATTGCATTGGGATAAACATTCCTCAGGGAGTAAATATCTTCCTCTCCCTGTACTATCAGCAGGGGAATTTCAAAATTCTCCCTTAATAATTTCAATTGGTTCAATAATCTCCCGTCAATTATGGAATTGATAAAATCCTCTTTTGTTTTTAGTTCAATGCCTACTTTGTCACTCAAGACAAAATCTCCAGCCTTGAGATCTTTTAATTCAACATCCATGTCAAGTTCTTTCAATTCATTCACAATGCCCCTTTCCCTGTGGTCAACTATTATTCTCATCTTGTCATTATTGCTGAAAGATTCCAGAGTAGGCTGTTTCTCAAGGGAGATTTTTTCATTTATCTTTTTCAGCATGCCATACATTTTCTTTTCTTTGTTGAAAGCTGCCCAGTGATATGCTTCATCCCTCGTGTTCCTTGCCATCAGGATAATAATCTTGCCCTTGCTCTGCCTTCCAGTCCTTCCTTTTCTCTGGATGTATCTTATTCCGGACGGTATTGGCTCATAAAATATTACTAAATCAACTTCGGGAATGTCTAATCCCTCCTCCCCTATGTTTGTAGAGATTAGAATGTTGAACTTGTTTTCCTTGAAGTCCTCAATTAGCTTTATCTGCTCCTTCTGGCTCATTCCGCTCCCTTCTTTCTTCTGCTGCCCGACAAAGATTTTGCTTCTGAAATTCATGGAATTAAGGATTTTTTCTATTAATTTTGCAGAATCCCTGTATTGGGTGAAAATAATTATCTTGACCTTGTCATTTGTTATTTCATTCGAGACTATTTTCTTAAGCTCATCAAGCTTTGGGTGCTCTATGCTTTCTTCATAAAGATTCTTGCATTGAATATAGGCAGATTTGAAATTAAGGTCTTTCACAAGGTTCTTTGTTGCTTTTACATTTGTTTTTTCAGAAGATTCAAAAATGTTAAGCATATATTTGTATAGGCTGCTTATTCCCTGGCTTTCCAATAATTCAATGGCATGGTTTATCTTGACAGATTGTGCAGTCAGGCTTATACCATCCCATAACCGGATATCTTTTTCCCCCCTCGCAAGCCTCCCATGCAGTCTTGCCTGTAAATCAAGCAATTGCCCCTTGCCAACCTCATTCTGCGATTGTCCTATTAACCCCCATCCTTTTAATTTCTTAAGTCTTTCTTTTAACGAATCAGACAAAAACTGTTTGATGTCCAGAAATTTGGAGGGCAGGTCTATTTTTATCCAGTCTATCTTGACTTCCTGAACATAAGGCTTAACATCAGGATCATCATTGCTTCTTATTTCAATTTCTTCAATGAATGCATTTTTCCTTATTTCATCAACTTTTGCCTTGTCGCTTCCGGGAGAAGCAGTCAACCCCAAGATTCTTGGATATCGTGACTGCCTCATGAATTCTTTGGCAATGAAAACATAGTCATAATTGCCGACGCATTTGTGTATTTCATCAAGGACTAAAAGGGAAAAATCCTTCATATCCACTCTCTTTCCCAAGATATCATTTGCAACGGTCTGCGGTGTTGAAAAAATAATCTCATTTTCCCCGTATAATTCTTTTCTTAAATTAGGATTGACTTCCCCTGTGAAAATGTTCATTTTTGCATCAACATGCTTCCTGAAGGTGTTCATATGCTGTGCCACCAAAGGCTTTGAAGGCGCAAGAAATAAAATCTTGGAATTCCTGAAGTTGTTTAATCTGTTGACAGCAAGCATCATTGCAATGGAAGTTTTTCCCATGCCTGTTGGCAATACAACAAGAGTATTCTTAGTAAGAGATGTGTGAACTATATTCTCCTGATACAGCCTTGGCTTAAAGTCCTTTATCTCAAGCATGATATTATTATAGAAGCAATGCATTTATAATTATTATTAAAGCAGTTTGAGAAATAACTAATTAGGAACCTTATTCATTTGCTCTTTTACCCATTTAAACATATTCTGGGCAAGTTTTCCTAAATTCTTTGGAGTGGTTGATGTTACGGGAAAAGACTGCTCCACATGACTAAAAGAATCAGAAAAAGTACACTTAATTAATTTTTCTTCACTAATTTCCCAAAGGGTTATAGTTACATAATTATTTTCAAAACGACTCTTAACATAAAAAGAAGTAGGACCTAAGTTTTTGGTCCCTTTAACTTAACAATGCATTATCTCAAGGCTTGTATTCCTTCTTGAACCTCCATAGTATCATAACAGAAAATGCAACAATAACTAATAATACAACAAGCAATATTATATTAACTTTGTTGAACAGCAGCAGGAACAGCAGGGCAAACACAAGGAAGGAAACATACAGTGTCTTGTTGTGGAAGAATATCTTGCTTCCAATAATGCCTGGGATGGGCAGCAAGTTCCAGAATATGAAATAAGAGCTTATCAGGACTCCCGCTTTTACGTCCATGTAATTGAATATTGCCATCAGGATTATATTTGATGCCAAGGCCCAGAGATAAATCAAAGCTTCTTTGCTTTCATCAAGGTAAAAACCCTTGCTTAGCCTTGGAATTTTTTTTACAATTATGGTTGAAACAGCAGTGAAGTATAGCATGCCTCTTGAAATCAGCATCAAGACCATGGATAGGATTGGGCTAAAAGGTACTGAGCCGAATCTCTTGGTTTTAAAGCTTAACAGGCTTATCTCAGCATCCTGTCCAAGTTTATTGGCGGCAAGCTTTGCAGCAATAACATGAACAAGCACAGTCACTGCAACCAAAACAAATACATGGACAAAATTGCTGAGCCACAGGCTAAAGGCGAAAGTCTCCCTCTTATCATTGAATCCAAAGACAAAAGAAAGTATTAATATGATAACCAGGCTATGCCTCAATTCTTTTGATAATGCTAACGATTTCAAATTCATGTCCGGCACCAACAACGGCAAATATCCTCTTGTCATTATGCTTGTTCATTAGTTTATATAAGTTTTTTGCCATCACTTCATTCCTCTCTTCAATCAGGACTTTGTAGATTTCATAGTATCTGTCTTTTATTTTTTCAATTAATTTTTCAATAACCTCCTTGGAAGGAACCTCCCTTATGTCAAAGGCAATAAATTCTTTTTTCTTTGAAAAAACACTTTTTATTATATCCCCCAGAAATCTGAAAATAACCCTGAATGTTATTGCTTTGCTTAGCTTTTTTAGGGTTATTGATATGTCTTGGTCAATAAGGCTTAGTTTAAGCTTGTTCTCCTTGACTAGCTCTACAGCTTTCCTCATTTCGCTCCCAGGCTTCACCCCAACTATGCTTCCTAGTTTCTTTTCAGCATAAGCCCCGACGATATTTATTAAAAAAGCCTTTATTCCGATGCTGAACACCTCCTTGAAAGAGGGCTTAGCATTGCTCATCATCGCATATAATCTCTTGTTGTCAAGCTCTACAGCCACGATGTCGGGTCTCTCCTTAGTGATGAATTTCTCCACCAAATCAACACTATCCTTGGAGATATGTGATGTTCCTAAAATATACAAATTTTTATAGCAATTCATATAAAAAGGGAAATATTTAAATATTTAAATCATTTCAAACAAATATAAACAAGGAGGTAGTAAAATGTTGCAAACAAGAAGAATTTCCGAACTATACAATATGAGGGTGTTTACAGATGATGGTTCTTATTTCGGAGACATAGAAGAATGCATGGTCTCTGGTAATAGGGTTCATGGCTGGCGCATAAGAGCCACAAAAGGTTCTGCCCTGACTAAGATATTAGGCGGTGCAAAGGGAGTGATTATTCCGCATCAGTTGGTTAAGGCTGTTGGTGATGTAGTTGTGATAAACAAGGCTGCAATACCCAGCTACGATGAGGAACAACAAGGATAATGGCAACCCCATTAGGAAAAGCTGTTGAATTTTTAAGGGATTTTGGGCTTTTTGATGTAATTCTGCCCTTTCTTCTCGTTTTTACCATTACATACGCTGTTCTTGAAAAGACAAGAATCCTGGGGACAATAAAAGTAACAGGCACTGATGAATATATTCCAAACAAGAATCTTAATTCAATGGTTTCCTTCGTTGTGGCTTTATTGGTGGTTGCAACTGCAAACATTGTAAGGGCTATAAATGAATCACTTCCTAATATTGTGTTATTATTGGTTGCTTCAATCAGCTTTTTGCTGCTGATAGGTGTATTCCTGAAGGACGCAATGGATTTTCCAAAAGATCATCCAAATTGGAACAAGGCATTCATAATAATTATGTTCATAGCAGTAATACTAATATTTTTAAATGCAATCTACATGATAGTAAATGGTGAAAGTGTCAGTGTGCTTGAATATGGCATCAATTGGATAATCGAAAACTGGTCAGGGACTGTATTTGGCGCAATAGTAGTGTTAGTAGTTGTAGTGATTGCAATGGTTTTTATAACCAGGGGCTCAAGCCCGAACAAAAAGGAGGGTAAATAAAAATGGTGTTTGCAGGAGATTTATTTTATCAGTTGCAGGGCTCAGGAGTCTACGAGTACATTTTGCCTTTCCTGCTGATTTTCTCAATAACATTCGCCATATTTGAAAAAACGCAAATATTAGGTACTGAAAAAAAGAATATTAACATAATTGTCTCATTGATAATAGGCTTGATTTTTGTGACTCAATTCTCGCTGGTTGCAACATTGAACAACTTCCTGCCAAAAGTTTCATTATTCATAGTAGTGGCTGTAATGGCGCTGATCCTGTTTGGAATCTTTGGTGCGGATGTTGCAAAAGGCCTGGGTGGATTAGGGTTGATAATAGCCGCATTGGTTTCATTGTTTGTAATATATTGGGGATTATCCCCAAGTCTGGGCTTTGAATTGCCCTATTGGGTGCAATACAACTGGGATGTTATAATAGTATTGATTGTTGTTATAATAATAATTGCACTGATCGTTGGAGGTGGAGGTTCAACGTCAAAAAAAATAAACTGGAATGATGTGGCAGAATCTTTCTTCCACACAAAAAAATAAAAAATGGCAACCTTGCTTGACTTGAGCTTGTTGAATTATCTGTCTCCATTATTTACATTTTTGTTTATTCTGATAATCTCCTATGCAGTGCTTGACAAGTTCAAGCTGCTTGGGGAGAATTTTGCCCCAAAAATGATAGCGGCATTCTCGATAGCGATGATATTCATGCTTTCATCGAGGATGGTGAAAGTTATTAATACTGCAACGCCCTGGTTCATACTGCTGATTTTCTTCGGGTTTTTCCTGATAGCAATGCTGATGTTCATGGGAGTGAAAGAAGACAGCATATCCAGGACAGTCGGTGGCGGAACTGTGGTGTATATATTGTTAACAATATCTCTGATCATATTTATTATAACAATAATCGGGGCATTTCAGGATGTAAGCTCTCCATACAATGACCATGATGATAAAACAAGGACTAATGAGGGCTTGAAGGCTCTGGTTCATCCAAGGTTATTGGGGGCATTATTTCTTTTATTAATGACAACTTATGCAATAATGTTCATATCCCAGGGGTTTATAAAAGGCCATTAAATTTGATACCTTAAAAGAGAAAAAGATTATTATCTAATCTTATATCCGCAATTGGCACAAAAGTTATGCATAGGTTCCGTGGGATAATAATTACATTTGGGACATTTGCCTTAAGATGTTACACTCTCGGATTTAATTTTGCCATTTATTTCTTCTCAAATCAAATTTACTCTTTTAATGATCTCTTTACTTGAAGACAGCTTTTTCTTCAATAAATCTGACTTAAAATCATTCACTATATCAACTATATCTTCCCAAGCTAACTGAGTTAATATCATCACCAAAAGGGTACATTGATCAGGAAAATCTTCAAACAACACCTCCTCCAATTCAGCACCATTCTCTGCACTATTAATATTCAGATATATAAGATTTATATTACTAAGCAAACTTTCCTCAACTCTTCTCTTGATTTAGCCATTATCTCCTCCTTCAGTTCATATTTTTGTTTTTGTCTTCATCTTTTCAGTTATTCTTGAAAGCTCCTTTATGTTTTCAGTCATTGGCTGCAGTATCTTTTCAAACACTTTCTCCAGAGCCTTCATTTCCGTGTTTATGTTCAGGATATTCTCGTTGTATTCACTCACTTTTCCAAGGACTGCCTTTTGCAGGTCTGCAAAATGATTCTGTGTTCTTAATATCTCCTGCTTTATTGCAGTTACTTCGTTATCTGTTTTCTCTCTCCAGAGCCTTATATCTCCAATCTTTGATACCATGTCATCCCACTTTTCCTCTATTATCTCTTCGGCTATTTTCTGCACATAATCTGAAGAGACTTGCGGCTGCTGGAAGCTTTGCTGGAATGAAGGGGCATTGTAGATGGGAGCATTATAAGAAGGCGGTTCAGGAGCCTCAACATTATCAGATGGCGCATCAAATCTTGGTGCAGGGGCTTCATCCTGGGGGGGCATCTCAAATTGGTCCAGTTCATCTAAAGGATTAACAGGGACAGGCGGAGGCTGTATTCTTCCCTGATTTATGGCATCATAAACATCCTGATTACTTTTCCTCTGGTTTTTTTGATTTTCTATTTTTAACACCTCTTTTCTCATTTATTATCTTCAGAACTTCTCCCTCTGTGACAAAATTAAAGGGATTCCACATATTAATATATTTTTCTAAAACCTGAAAATGCTCCTTTCTTGCAAAATGCTGCAATTCCGTGAGAACATGCCTCAAGGCATCCTTCATCTCGAATATGTCCTTCTTCAAATCCTTCAATTCCGAATCCAGGACTTTTATGTCATCGCTTAATTTTTTGTATTCATCAACAAGATTTTCATTCACCATTATCATCCTGTCTCTCAAGCTGTCATATTTTGATTCAAGAGATCTTACCCTTTCATTGACGTCGTATCCTTCCTGCATTGGTATTATAACAATCTGCCTGAATAAAAACATTTCTATGCTAATTTCTTAGATATCCTATTGATTATAAAAAATTAGATGGACTTAGTCACCTAAAGATTATGTACTTAGTACAGAAAAATTTATATACTTAGTCCCCTAAAGATTAATCATGAAGATAGAGAGTCATTTAGAAAACTTGAAGGAGAGCATAAATGAGATAGGGGAATCTATAACTAAAGACTTAACTAAAAAGCAGAGAACATTGGGATTTCACACTTCAGCAGCTGCAATGGACATTCTTGAAATAATTCTTCATAAGAATAATTTAATTGATCCTGGATTCATAATAAAGCATGAATGATTCAATTCAGACAAAAAGATAAAAGAAAAATTTCCTTTTCATTTTGATAACAAAGAAAGAATATTGAATTTGATAAAAAGTATAGAAAGCATCAGGAATAATTTATGTTACGGCAAAAGGCAGGAGGAGAAAGTTTTGGAAAAATTGATTCTGGATTTTAATAAATTGAAAAGAATATTTAATGAGGAAACAAAATATGAATTATAGGCTGATTGCATATGCTCAGGACTTTGTATCATTCCTATTTGAAAAATTAAACAGAGATGGGGATAAAATAAAGCAGATAATATTATTTGGCTCTGTTGCAAGAAACGAATCTGCAAAAGAGAGTGATATTGACTTGTTTATAGAAGTCCTGGATAAAAAATTAGAGGGTAAAATAAAAGAGTTGAAGGAAGAATTTTACAAGAGCATTAAAACAAAAAAATATTGGAATCTTTTCGGGGTAAATAATGAGATTAATTGTTCCATAGGGAAAATGGAAGAATGGGCTGAATTGGAGAGAAGCTTAATTGCAAATGGTATGGTATTATATGGAAAATACAAAGGAAAGGCTGAAACAGAGCCTTATTATCTGTTCATAGTAACTCCAGGGAAAGACAGAAAAAAGAATATATCTATATGGAAGAATCTCTATGGATATAATCAAAAAATAGGAAAAAGAGAATATGCAAAAAAGGGATTAATCAGGGAATATGAAGGCAAAAAATTGGCAAGAAGCACATTTATAATTCCCTCTGAACACACCCAAAAGATGATTTCTTTTCTCAGGGAAAGTAAATTTAAATGTGAAATAATTCAATTCTGGAAGGAAAAAGAATAATCTTTTATGTAACATTCATATTGTATTAAAAATAAGCGGTTTTACTGAATAAAAACATTTCTATATCAATTTCCGCTCTGTTATCTTCCTATTCTCCTTTATCATGAGCAGAAGAATCAGAGATGGAATAATCAACAGGGCAGACAAAAAAATGGTGTATCTTGCGCCGAGATAATCAACGCTCAAACCTGCCAAAGGCAGAGCAACTATTCCTACAATTTCAGACAGCATATTTCGTATGCTTCCGACAGTTGCTCTCAATTTGCTCTTGATTAATTTTTGAAAATAGATGCTTTCAACAGGACGGCTTACATCAGCAAAAAACATCGATGAAATAAGGATGACAAATGCAACTGAGATAATATCAGCAAAAAGTATCATAGATAAGGCCAGCATACCTAACAAGACAGAAATTATCAGGAATTTCCTCTCCTTTCCCTTTTTCATAAGTTTAATTGACACAAAAGGGGCAAAGATTCCCAGAATATTAATGGAAGACCATAAATAACCAAAAGCGTAGTCTGGAAATTTGAGGGATTGAAAAAATGAAATCCATGATAAGCTTCCGCTGAATGCTCCTGCAAAGAATAAGAGAGAACTGGCAATAATAAACAGGAATAAAACATTGTGATTTCTAACATATTTTAGTGAAATAATTGTCTGCTTGTTTACATTTTTAAAAGAATCTTTGATTTTTGGTTTTCTCCTGATAAAGTGCTCTTTAGCAAGCATCAACAAAAGCAAAGAGATAAAAAAGGAAATTCCTGCTGCAATCCACATTATAGCAACGCCATATTGTTTTACTAAAAATGCTCCCAGAATTCCGGAGACAACCAGGCCAGCGCTGCACAAGCTATCTCTTTTAACAAAGTAATTATGCAGGAAAGTTTTTCTATCTTTGTTTATCAAGTCCGTCACCCATGCTTCCTTCGCCCCGGAAATAAATGTGCTTCCAAAACCAATTAGGGCAAAAGCAAATAACAAAGCATAAAAATTATCCAGAAAGAAAATTAGAATATATGCAAATCCCTGAATTATATATGATAAAATAACAGAAAATTTCCTTCCATAAATGTCTGCTATCGCTCCTGTTGGAATTTCAAATAAAAGCATGAAGAGGGGCATCATAGCCATTAAAAGCGAGATTTGAAACAGGCTAAACCCCAAATCCCTAAAATAAATAACATAAAAAGCAGGCATGAAGAATAGCATTGTAGATATCAATTCATCCAGATAAAAAGGCCAGAGAAGTTTAAGCTCCCCTCTTTTGAATAATCCCATTTTGTCTTGAAGTAAATCTTATTATTTATTAACTTTACAGAATCTATTATAATAAAGTTTATATATGTATATCATATTATTTTTATATGGTTAAGACTTTTGAGGAAGAACGATCTAATCTTCTTGATGAAAAAAGATTTAATATATTATGTGCTATCTTTTTTAGATATATTCATGATGCATATAAACAATTTAAATGGACTAAAGCTTATATTGGGGAGGGTAGTGGGGAGAGTATTCTTCGTGGTTATAAACCTTTATTAGGAGCAAGTAGTACCAACCTTTATGTTCGCGAGGGGGAATATGATTCTGAATATATTCTTAAAATAGATATAACTAATAAGGTGTCCGGGGTTGGTTGTATTTATAGCTTTTTACCATCTTCATCACATTTATCATATGAAGAAATGAAAGACACTGTTCATCAAAATATGATAAGAATAGAACAAAATTTTCCTGTAAGTGGAAGTATGAAACCAAAAGAATTAGGAAAACTTGCTCAAAACATCTTTAAGTGGGTAAAAGAGCAAATGAAGAAAATTCCTGATTAAATTATTTTTTAAACTGTTTTCTAATTGGACTTATTACTTTAATCACGTTAGTTGAAACAATCAAAAATCTTTTATACAAACTAATTAACTTATTTATCATGCCTTTTAGCAGTAAATCTCAGCCGGGAAGTTATGAAGTCGAAAAGCAGGGTGAAGCAGATATATTAAAGATATACTGCCAGAATTACCCTCATCTTCCTTCGATAGAGGATAATGCAATAGGAATGTCAGTGGTGATGGATAAATTGATTGAGGTCCCATCAGCCCAGAAGATAATTCTTGTTGACAGGAGGAATTACGAGTACAATTATGAGCAGACCACAATGCTGATGGAGATGGCAAATCTCTACAAATACTTGGTGAAGGACAAGAAGATATTTTCACTGGGAGTCTCTTCTGATTATTTCAGGGTTAATCTTCAATCATTGATAATAAACACATTGAAGACTGATCCGATAGGCGTTTATGTTGAGATAAAAAGATTGATCAGGGATGAGAAAATAAAAATTGAGAGCACAGAGCTCAGCAGTGAAATGAACCTAAGAACAGGTTATCTTGAGATATTGACAAAATTATTGGGATTGTTTGAGAACACAAAGATGATTTCATTAGCAAAGCCTTATCTTGCAGGATATGAATTAGGCTCAAGAAATGTTTACAAGCAGATAATAAAGCCGTCAATAACCCCTGATTTTATGTTCACGAGGCTGATGGCACAGCCACCCATTCATTCAGAGGAGATAGATGCATATTCCATAGGAAAAATAGAAGTAAACATCTTCAGGCTTCCAGAGCAGATTCAATATCTTTATCACGTGACTCCACCTGAATTCAAGCTTTCAGAGGACAAGTATGAATTGATTGATATAGCGAGAAATGCATTGTCAGAGCACAAGCCGGAAAAGCAGGAGGCGATAGACCCTGAGAGGATGCGCCAGACTTTTTACAACATTGGAAAAGACTTGATACAGGAATTGGCTGAAAGCAAGGGAATCCAATTAAAGTATAAGGAATTGAATGAGCTTGCAGAAATTTTGGTCAGGTACACTGTTGGTTTTGGCTTGATAGAAATATTGCTGGAAGACCAGAAGATTCAGGATATAACAATCAATGGCCCGATAGGCGAATCTCCTATATTTATTGTTCACGAGGATTATCATGAATGCATGACAAATCTTTATCCGGACAGGGAGGATGGCGAGTCATGGGCGTCTAAATTTAGGATCTTGTCTGGAAGGCCTCTTGATGAGGCAAATCCTGTTCTCGATACAGAATTAATATTGCCGAAAGCGCGTGCAAGGACGGCAATAATGTCAAAGCCGTTGAATCCAGTTGGTTTGGCTTTTGCATTTCGTCGCCATAGGGATCAGCCATGGACATATCCTCTATTCATAAAAAATAAGATGTTAAGCCCATTGGCAGCAGGCTTGCTAAGTTTTCTTGTGGATGGCAACAGGGCATTGCTTTTTGCAGGAACAAGAAGTTCAGGTAAAACTTCGATTTTGGGAGCAACATTAGTCGAAATAATGAGAAAATATCGCGTCCTTCTCGTAGAGGACACCTCTGAACTTCCAGTGGATGCACTGAGAAAATTGAATTATAACATCCAGCCGATGAAGGTAAGGTCTGCATTGACAAAAAATTCAGCGGAGATGGAGGCGGATGAAGGAATAAGGACAAGCTTGAGGTTTGGAGACAGCGCTTTAATCGTCGGCGAGATTCGTTCAAAGGAAAGCCTGGCATTGTATGAGGCAATGAGAATTGGGGCATTGTCAAATGTTGTGGCAGGAACAATTCACGGCGCAGACCCATATGGTGTTTTTGACAGGGTTGTGAATGACTTAAATGTCCCGAGAACCAGTTTCAAGGCGACAGACATTATTATAGTTTCCAATCCGATAAGGAGTGCAGACGGGTTGCACTGGCAGAGAAGGGTTCTCTCAATATCTGAAGTAAGGAAGCATTGGAATGAAGATCCCATAAGGGAAAAGGGTTTTGTTGATTTGATGAAATATAACAGCAAGACGGATATG
>Ga0209541_10008870_pt1 | contig 16442 bp, 16 predicted proteins | sample RifCSPlowO2_01_FD_184027 | JGI IMG/M metagenome (GOLD analysis project Ga0209541, IMG submission 184027) | Groundwater microbial communities from Rifle, Colorado - Rifle CSP2_plank lowO2_0.1 (SPAdes) (version 2) | ecosystem: Environmental > Aquatic > Deep subsurface > Groundwater | place...
GCAAATATGCGATACGCCAGATGCGCTATTGGAAACGCAACAAAGATATCGTGTGGTTCAAAGAGAGGCGCGCAACACGCATACAGAAAATGATTCAAACGTGGCTTAGGAAATAGCGTTTGGTGGGCCTTGTGGGACGACGTTGGAACTCACTTGAATCCGTAACAGACTCGTATTTCTAGTTTTTTCAACTCATATTCCTTTCCACCTAAGGCCATTTTATATGCCCTCGTCATTTCCTTTATGAATTGTCTTTTTGCACTTGACGGCATCAACATATAGGAGGAGTTAGTCTTCAGGTTACCGATAATCTCTGGAATGGATTTCCTTTCAAGAAACGGGATCGTTGCTTTTTTTACGTTCTTAAATCCTGTTTCTGAGAGAAGCTCGCAAACAGATCTTTGCTCTTTGAACTTCTTTGGAATCCCCCGCCACCTATACTTTTTGTATAGCGCGCTACCGACCGTTGGCTTGCTAGATTTGATACGCTGAGTCCAAAAGATAAAAAATATTCCGTGTTCTTTTAGAGAGGTTTTAATCTTCTTTATTGCTCTCTTATTGCCAAACCAATGAAAAGCTGTACCCGAGATCACACCATCAAGCTCTTCCTTTTTTAAAGGAAGTAACTCGGCGGTTCCTTTAACGTACTCGATTAGCAGTTTTTTCCTTTTTGCAGACAAGCGGGCTTCGCGGAGCATTGCCTCATCGGGGTCAACGCCGACCACCGAGACTTTGCGTTTCCCCGCTTCAAGGAGGAGCGGCTCGGTAGATTTTCCGGTACCACAACCGATGTCCAAGATTGTTAGCTTCCTCCCCGGCAATAATGAAAAAAGTAGTTTGTACAACCTGGGGTCATACGAACGACGATACTTTTGATATTCCTTTGCTATAAGTCCAAAGAAGGTTCCCTGTTTAGATTGCTTCATAAATCCAATTACGGGCGATGAGGGAATCGAACCCCCGACGTCGGTTTTGGAGACCGAAGTTATACCATTTAACTAATCGCCCTACGGGCTTGAGTATATCGTACCCGCCGAGGGCGTGCGACTTACTTTTTCGCCTCTTTGTGAGGCGTATGGGCCCGACACCATCTACATGACTAGCCAGTGCCCGAGAGAAGTTTTTCGACCGGAGAGATAGAAACCTCGCTACCTCCCGTATCAAAGATCATTCGTACAGACGAGTATACACCCGCCTCGCCCCCGTTCAAAATTATGAGGGTGCCGCGTTACGACCCTCCCTCATATCACGGTGAGCGCTGCCGAGTTGCTTTCCCCGTAGATGCGTATAGACGAACGAACTGGAGAGATCAGCATGTCCCATGAGCTCCGATATTTTGGAATTATTCATGTCCGCGTCTGCCGCATCGTTTCCAAACTTGTGTCTGACTGAGTGTGCGTTGACCGTCGGTATGCCTGCCTTTTCTGACAATCTCCGAAGCACGAGACCAACCGTGAAGGGCGTCATACGGCTCCCGACCTTCCCATGAGAGTCCTTTGTACTGATGAACAATGCCTCCGGATGCCTGGGAGGAAACAGATGCGTATACTCGCCCCGTTTCTCTAACCACTTACTCAGTGCCGCATGTGCCTCTTCGTACCAGAAAACTCGCCGATGAGGGTTCCGAGACGTGCGTGCCTTTTCAGTTCGAATAACACAGGCGTACTGCTTAACCCCATTTTCTTCCACGACTTCGCATTTCTCCGTCACGTCCACGACATTAAAGGAACAGAGTTCGCCGTTCCTTATCCCCGTATCGGCAATCATGAGAATGATGGCTCGATTCCGCACGTCATACAGGCTCTCTCCCTCACATTGCGCAAGAACCTTCGTTAGCGATTCTTGTGAGGCGACACGAGGCTCAGTTCCTTCCTTGTGAATGATCGGGAGCATCTGGTAGTCGAGTACGGGGTGTCCCTTCCGCCTCCAATACTCGAAGAACTTCCGCAACGCCATGGAAGGAACGACCATCGAGTTGCGCTTCCATCCGAGCTCTTTCCGTTGTTTGAAGTACAGATCGACCTCGTCCGGCGTAACAAGATTGATGAGTGGATTTCGCAGATACAGGCAGAACTGCATGAGCGCACCGCCATATCCCTTGATCGTGGCAGACGATTTATGCTCGGCTGTCATGTGGTCGATGTAGATCTTAATCGCTTCGTTCAGGGGCATCATACAGAAATTGCCCACGATGCGACTCGCGAATTGGAGAAAAATAGTTGTGAGGACTTCCACGTCATGGCGACGTGGAAAGCGGTTCTTCCCCTGTAGCATACCGCGCCAAGGCGCAAGTTGAAAACTGGGGATGTGAATAGCCGTGCTTTCTTCATATCTATAGGTTCCGATCCTCTGGTTCAACATAGGGGAGACCTAGCATTTTGAATAGGTCCTTTTCCTCATGTATTTCGTACCGCTTGCCGTCTCGGAACAAATAACCCCCTTCGCTTCTGAAGCCGTTCCTAACCCACTCCCTAGCTAAGATCTTGTGGCTATATTCAGCCGACCCGGTCCGTATAGCAAAGATAGAACCCCAATTTTCCTCGTCCGCGAAAAAGAGGTCCAACTTGATGCCTTCTGGAAGTATTCTCTGTGTGTATTTGACCTTCCCATACTCCATAGTGCCTTTGACCTTCTCCCATTTGTTCACAACGCTTGCGATCCCACTCTCGAAGAAGCCCGTCGTGTATGGTTTCGGAACGGCGACAATCTCGATGTCCTTCACCATCGATTTTTTTCTTCGTATGCTACCTGCGATCTCAATGCGGATGCAGTGAGGTCTTAGTAGTTCTACGATCTCTGACGCTATTTTCAGAGCCTCAGCGTGAGGATACTTTTTTGGCGACGATTCATTCATTTGGTTCATACACAGTGTCAGAATTCCTTTATTGCCCCGTCCGCATCGGGCTCCGGCTCTGCCACATCTCGACCTCGAATGGCACGGCATTCGTCGCTCAAAAACCATGACAGATCGTCTACCAACTGCATCTTGAACTCACCCGTGCCACTGGTAACTTCCTCCTGCGTTACGATACCGAGAATCTCCAACGTTCTCATTTCCTTGCGTGCGGTCGGCTTTGAACAATTCAGTTCTTTCTCGATCTCTGACGTTTTCATTATGCCGCCATGGTCAATGAGGGCGCGGAAGAGTCGTGTCCGACTAGGTGGCGCACTATCGAAGCACATATCGAGAATGATCCGCAGGTCCTCATCTGCGACAGATGTCCTGCCGCAAACGAGGGCGTGACCCCGAGCGAAGTTGTAGAACAGCTGAGTGATTCGATCTGGCTGCTCGGCGGTGGGTTGTTCGTAGCGCTCCACGTCGCTAAAATCGTCCTTCCAAAAGTTCACGACGCCTCGGAGGCGAGCAAGCATCATGGCGCATCGTGCAATCAGCGCCACGACGTTTTTGTTGTCTGCCTGCTTGTCCCACTCGATGCCTTCTTTGTGCGTATTCCACAGCGTGTACAAGAAGTCCCGTGTCGCTTCGCGACAAATGCGCTCTTTCTCCTTGTAGCTTTTGTCGACGACCTGATTTACGAGTTCCTCTTCACTCTTTCGACGTGAGTGTACGCCGAGAAAGAAGAGTCGCGAACCGAGAGTACCCATGACCTTCCAAACGTGATGCTGAATCGGCGTAGAAGCCGCAAGGATCATGAATAGATACTCGCCGCTGTAGCCACGATGTCCGTGCGAGCCGGAGTCTGTCTGCAAACCCTCGCCATCCAAAACGCGGGTAAGGACACCGAGCGATTCCGTCAGATCATCTGCTCGCTTCGCAAAAAGCGGCGCAAGGTCGCGCACCAGTAGCATCCGGTATTGAATCCGCGGCAACAGGTCGACATCAGCAAGTTCCTCCTTCGAGACGTTTGCGGCGTTTGAGACGAATGAGGCAGCACTAAATTTGTCGGTCGGATATGTAAGTTCCGGCATTCCATCCACGAAGTTGATCGCGATGGTTTTTCCCGAACTCGGTACGTCAACCAATACAAGGGCAAACGGATTCGTGACGTCCTTGATGACAAACTGAACGGGAATCGACACCGCTGCTTCTGCTGCTTGTACGAGATCCGGGAAGTTCGCCCGTATTATGTCCCGCCACTCCTCAAATGTGAGTGAACGCGTGGGCGTCCCAACGATGGCTATCCGTATCCGCGGCGGCTTTTTTGCTTTTTCTCGTTTTCTTTTCTCTCGACCCATCTTTTCCGAGCGACCAATGTTCTTCCAGATCCGTTTCAATTCCTGGACACTCAGCGGTGGTTTTGCAAACTTCGCATTCCAAGCACAAAATAGTTCAAAACCCATAGACCACGCCTCATGCGGCATCGCCTGAAGAAGCTTTCCAGCGACCTTTGTAGCCGTATCGTTCCGCATTCCTTCGAGAACGTCGCTACTGAATATCGCTTCCCAATCCTGCTCAACGCTCCCCTCGCCATCTGCCACCCGCTCTTGCTCTTCAAGCACCCATGCCGGAAGCTCTGCGAGAGCGCTATCCTCCGACGAGACGAGCCATTGGTATGCACCTTTTTCGCTGCGACTCGGCGCAACTACTACGTAGCCGCCATCGCCTCTGATATCGGTCAGTGGGCGTACTCGGACGCCGTTCTTAACGTCCCTTCCGGGATGTTTGAAGAAATAATGTCTACCTTCACCCCCCGTCTTCGCGGTGACTGTTTCCGGATAGCCTTCGAAATCGCCTTCGTTCTCAACGTCCACAACCACAAGGTTGGATATGGCACCAGTGACAACACCCAACTGCGTGCCTGGGTTTTTCTGCCACCATTCACGGATCTCCGCTTCGCTTGCGATGCGTGTCTGGAATTCCTTCCACGAAATGGCTGGTACCTTGTTCGAACCAACGGGTATTACGCTCCATCCACGCTCGTGGCGGTACCGAAGCGCTGCCTCCAACAACTCGTTCTTTTTATTTCCTTCCATATGCGCGTGAGTAAAGCAAAAACACACCGGTTTTTTCAAGCCGGTGGAAAAATCGATGCGCGGTGGATTTTTATGGCGCCATAAAACAGCACTATTCAATGAGTGGTGGATTTTCGCGGTCCTGAAAAATCCACGGGGGACGTTGTCACAGCGGACGAAAATCGAGGAAGTACTTCCACGTGACGCTCAGCGTGGTGCGCGTTTCTATGAGTTTGATACCGCGAATACCACTTTTCTTTAGCTTCTGATTGATGTCCTTCAGCGCCTCTTTTATTTGCCTTATCGTTGGCTCCTTGCGTGTGCTTTCTTCCTTTTGTATTGCCCTGTTTTTCACACGCTTTCTCAGTTCTTCCATCACATACTCTCTGCTGAGATCCTTTCCCCATTTGTCGTGCTCGACGAGTACCCCCAGTAGTTCTCCGCCCAGCGACCCTTCTTTCGTAATGCGCACGTCTCTTTTCTTCGGCAGGCATAGTACCCACCACTTTCCTCGTTTCTCTATATGCGGTCTTGCCGCGACCGGCGCGCTGTTAGTATCCGGTTCTAAGGCATACAGAATGATTTCCAATTCTTCCGTAGAAAACAAGGCAGCGAGATTGACACTGCCCCCTTCTTCGCGCCCGACAATAATCTCTCTTATCCGGCTGGCAACGTCTCGTTTCTCGTATCTCTCCTTCATCTTTCAATACTACCTCAAAGCGTCTCGTTTGTGCCCTCGCGTGACAATACAGAGGATACAAGGGTAGCGTGAACTAAGAAAAGTCCTTAATGACGTCCTCTCTGGCTGCAAAGTCGCACTGTGAGCACATGACCCCCTCCGGTTTCTTGTATGCCCCGCAAAAACACACCAGATTACGTTTTAATGCGCAGTTGGGACAATATTTGTAGTATGTGTGATAGAAAGCTTTAGCGCCCTTCGGCAACATTACGTCGCAGCCGTCGCAAATCAACCTCCACTTTATGACAAACGGATTGGACATAACAATCATGGTAGTAGAGTCCCATGGTCGGTATATGCCCCCGGGAGGATTCGGACCTCCAACCTCGACGATAGAAGCGTCTTGCTCTGTCCATTGAGCTACGAGGGCATTCAAGTGCCTTTGGGAGGAGTTGGACCTCCGTCTCGCCCATTTCAAGGGTGCGCTCTACCGTTGAGCTACAAAGGCAACAGAAAAAGCCACCCAAAACAACCGCAAGGCGTGCGGCTGTCTACGGGCGGCTATCTAAAGTTCCTTCGTTGCATTGTGCTCACAATGTATCAGATCTCCTCTGCAATCTCAATGGCTTCGTCCTCATCCAGTCCCTCGTCTATAAGCTCTTGAGCCTTTTCTGCGGTCTCCTTGTCGATCTCGTAGTCTTTCATTAGGCGACGAGTTTCCTCATCTTCGACATCATCCATAACTAGAAGCGGCGAACGCCAATCTTACTCAAGAATTTGCCGGTGAAGATAAAGCAGATGACGTAGAGGATAGCGAGAACTATTTTAAAGTAATCGTTTGCAAACACTTCAGGACCCCAGATCGTGCCAATGAGGAATAATGTCCCGAAGTAGAGGTAGTTGTAGACTACACTGCCAAGCATTGCCCAACGACCAGTCACGAACGCCCTGATGAGCGCGATGACGAAGATGGCAAACAATCCAATAAGTACTGCCCCCCAGTGTTGAGCAAGGTACGTTATTCCAATATCCCAGATCATGCGGAATGCTTTTGCCGTAGCGATGCCAAACTGCTGAATCATCCACGGAATGAGTTCCTTCACAAAGTCAGAACCAAATGAAGACGAAGTAGTAGTGGGCATTTTTTATTTAATGAAGTCCTCGTTTCATCAATTCAATCTGCTCGTTTGTTCTTTTTTGCTCAAACGCGATCCGTTCATTTAGATAATCTTCGTACTCCATAGCAAATTTCTGTACATTTTTATCGGACTCCTTTTTCAAATCTTCAATCTCAGTTTTTTTTGCTTCGTACGCCCTGACAAAACCGTCTTCTCCAGTCACAACCCCAGTTTGTGTCAAATACCCAAATAGATGATCTCGAACTCCCTTGTATTCTTTCGTCTTCGAATATTGCTTAACCAAAGCTTTCACAATACCCCACAAATGAGAACCGCCTTTATATTTTCCCAGAACTGAGAAAACAATGTCTCTACTATCCTTAGTTCTTTTTTTAACTAAAGTTATTAGTGTCTGCTCAACGACAGGATCTAAACCGGGAAATATCTCTTCAAAAAGATGGCTGGCTTCCCATTTGAATAACCAGTTATGTTTCTTACCCCCGTCGTTATACCAACTGATTAATACGGGGACGATTATTTCCGAGTGAGATCTTAGGGCTTCGCCCAATTTGTGAAAGTTAAAGGGCACACCGTCATACCGGTCTCCAATCGATCTTTTCTTTTTTGACTTAATTTCAACTCTTTTGTGGAAGAAGTTTATTACTTTCTCAGGATGTTTATCGGCAACAAATTTTAAGATTTCTTCTGCTTGGTAATCAATGCTCTGAAGCAATAAAAGACCATTAAAAATCACTTTCCAATCTTCTGCCGTGAGGTCGTTTAAGATCGAGTCACCCTTAAACCATAGGTTGTTCACCCACCATGTATTCTTCTGTTTGTTCAACTCATTAATCACGTCAATAAAAACAGATTTCAGGTGTTTATTTTTCGGATAGTGGTGCAATATGGATCGAAGCGCGTTGTTGAGTGCGCGAATATCCCTCTGATTTTTTGCTTTATTAATAATCCGACTTAAAAGCATTTCGTCGAGCTCATCCGTAACAACAAATATAAATGCCCAAGTGTATAGATATTTGTTTTCATCAACCCAATTCGAAATCATTTCTTTTGCCCTCGTCACGTTACTTTTCCAGATACCGGAAAGCAAATTTATAAGAAACGGCACTAATTCTCTCTCACTTTCTTCAATTAATCGAATTGCGAGGCTTGTTTTTTCAGATCCAAGCTTAGATAAGAAGCTTTCCAAGTAACCATAACTTCCTTGCTCAGAGACTGAATAGTTTTTTACAACAGAAAGAATTTTTGCCTTCCAATCTTCAAAATTACTGTCTGATATACCAGCAATAAACTCGTCTACTTTCTGTGAACGAGTTTGCCTATCTCTATTAAAATCGTAGTCAGGATCAAGACGTCCATCATAGCCAACAAATACTCTAAACATTCCGTAGGCAGTGTTAGACTTAATCGCTTCGTCCAAGTCAGCAAGTTTCAGCGGTGGCTTCTTTTCGAACCGTCTTACAAACCAGATCTTTTGCTCTTCAATATCCTGTATTATCTCGTTCTCCGCTTTGGGCAATATCTCGAGATAGATATCGATTACATTGTTTGTGTCCTCCCAAACCATTTGCTCTAGATCGTCGCCATATAAGTGACTGTGCGGAGTCTGTGTTGCCATTTGCAATGCCTGCAGGATCTTTGCTCTCAAAGTTAAATTATTGGCGGCACCGTAGAATTTCTTTAGCAATAATATTGTTCGTTTGCGTATTGCCTTAAGTGGCGGGGTAACAACTAACGGACCGGAGTGAAAAGTAAAGGTCTTATAGTCAGGCATCGAATGTCCCTCGAAAGTTGAAGTTAGTAGCTCTTTAGCAAGGGTAATTATTATCTCTGAATTTTTCAGTAGGCGTCTATAACCCCAACCCTCAACTTCATTTAGGATTTGTTCCTGTGTTTTATACTCAATTTGTTGAAGGACAAATAAATTATATTGCGCTAAGCCCTCAAACTCTTTTACAGCATCCGCTTGTACCGATTTGTTTTTATGAGAAGCTAACTTTTCAAGCTGACGCATCACTCCCTTAGTTTCAAGATAGCGAATCTTACCCAAAACCTTCGAACACTGAATAAGAAGATCGTCATGTGTTTTTCCGTATATCTTTCCAAATCCTCTTAGTCGAGTAGCGCTTGGCTTTAATGGTTTTTTACTGATTACAGCCTTAACAATATCAAGTGCCTTCCGAGGAGCCATATGGGCATACTCGTCTAGAATTTCTAAACTATTGAAGATGTCATCGTTACTTCTTTTTGACATATGTGAGCGCCTTATCTGCTTCTTTATTCAAAAACTCAAAGACTATAGGGTGCCTGACCTGAGCCAGATTTGAATAAATTTGTAGTCTCTGCTTGTGATCGATAAATAAAGTGAGTAATTTATCCAGATCGATTTTGCTGATGGACTCATACAAAAGGCGTAGCCCGACATCTTGCTTCATCTCATCCTTAGCCAATTTAAAGATATACAACTCTTTATCTTTATAAATTAGACCTTGTTGGTGCAAATCAGCGACAACGTCATTCATTTGCCTCTCACTCATTTTTAGTAAACCAGCAATTGTTTTACGTTCCGCTTTTGTTACCTTGCCCACAAGGTATATGATGCTGGCAACCAAAAGTATTTTATTTTTTAGACTAACCGTAATATCGAGAATTTCTCTGGGTAAATCAAGGAATTCATTTTTCTTTGCAAGGTTTTTTATGTGAACATAAAACTCGTCTATAAAATCACTTTTACCAACCTTAAGCAGACTCAGGTTAGGTATCTTTACCTTATTGCTATTTGTCTTATTGGTTTTGTTTAGTATCTCAATATTGACGTTACTAAAGTGATACCAAAATATTTGTGCCTCATTTTGCTTTTCTGATTCGCCGCTAATATTTGAAACCACAAATAGAATTGTGGGTAAATTTATATCTTTACAAAACTCAATGAGTTTTCTTAAGCTGATATAAGAACCGTCATCAATTTTCTTTTCAAAACCTTTTAGTTGAAAGAAGACTACTTGATTTAAATACTTGCCTGCAGATGGAGTGCCGTCCTCAGACTCTCTTAGTCGCAAGAAGCCATCAGTGTCCGGGGTATTATCTTTTATCCCATGGAATTGAAGATCAAATTTATCTCCATGTTTATTCATGAAATAGTCGCTGACTATCGATACTGCCTTCTCATCTAGGCGGTTTTGTTTGTTGTAGCGACTCATATTATTTTTCCCCGACTACTTGTTTTAAGCGATTGATGAGCAAAATTATCTCCTCAACCTTTTTTACGATACGCTTTTGTTCCGCAAGAGGTGGTAGTGGGACTACGCACGATGACCATCGCGTAAGATTTACGAGCGGCGTTGCACCACCTGAAGCCTTACTCCATACAAGCCTCTGGAAGTATCCAGATTGAAAAACGCAGAACAGAAAGGTGCTGTCTACTAAGCATGGCGTAATTTTGTTTATCTGCTGGTTGAATGTGTGTGTGCCAGTCACTAACGCGGTTTTCCCTATCGTTCCACCGATACACACCATTAGAACGTCGCCGGGGTATAAATACTTTGACTCAGACGCTCCCCGCTTTGTAATTAATTTCGAGTACGAATTAATCTTGCCTTGCTGTACATCACCTGGACCAACAAACGGAATGTCCCCAGCATAATTCCCGGTCACTCCAGTGCGAGGTGTTTTCCCAGTATCTAATTTACCGATCTCCATGAGACGTACCCACTTCCACGACTTAGGTAAATCAAAAGGAAGCTCCTCGGGGCTTATCGGTGTAGACTCCTTAGCATTTTTTTTTCGTCCCTTAACTCCATTTTCAATCTCTGATTGTATTTTGGCGTAAAGCTCTCCCGCTGTGCCTTCCTTCTTGTCCTGCGAAAGCAATTTCCCAGATACTGCAAGTGTGAGAAGCGCTCCTTCCAGTTCCTTGAGGTCAGCAGGGGTCTTTGTGAGCTCGGCAAGATGTTCGAAGGCGATCTTTGATTCACCCTTCCCAAGCGAATGCATAGCGCTACGGGCAAGGCGTGTGCGTGTCTCGTCTCGCCCTCGCTTCTTAGTCTCGAGCTCGTCGAGTTGTTTCATTACTTCCTCAACCTTTTTTACAATTCTTTTTTGTTCGGCAAGAGGAGGGAAAGGAATCGGGTGCGTCTTGAGCCACTCGGTACTCATGTTTTGCTGAGCCATTCCTCGCGTTGATGCAGATGCAATACTACGGAATAAACCTGATTGAAAATACGTAAATATGTATGGCTTTAACTCCTCTGAGAAAGGTGCTACACGTGCAACTCGTTGGTTCAAAACAGCCGGCAACATTGCAGCCGGAAATAAGGCGACGCGCCCCACATAGCCCGTGAGTGACATTAGGAGGTCATTCTCATGCAATTGGAAATCAGCAAACTCACCACCATTACCCCCATTAATGAACTTTGGATTACTGTCTGCAATGAACCCATCTTGGACATTTGTAATACGTATCACCCGTGATCCGGCTTCAACATACTTCGAGCTTTTAAAAGCATATCCGTTGTCAACTCTTACGATATCGCCGAGCCGCACCCACCGCCACGATTTCGGAAGTTCAAAAGAAGTTTCTCCAACATCGATTGGGCTTGTACTGAAGTCCTTTTTCCTGCGACCTGAGATTTGCTTTACACTTTCTTCTTGAATTTTTCTGCATAGGTCATCAGCTGTGCCTTCACCCTTATCCTGCTGGACTAGTTTCCCAGATACGGCGAGTGTGAGTACCGCTTTTCGTAGTCGCCCTACACCATCAGGTACTTCTATGAAGTCATCGATATTATCGGCGACAATGTTGACGTCATTTGGTGTCATGGTGTGAAAGTGCTTCGGTGATGACCTCGCGAATCTGTTCGAGTACCTCCTCCACCTCTTTTTGTTTGGTGCGATACGTAGCAAGTAGTTCTTCTGGAGACTCAAGCACATCCACCGGTGTGCGCGGGTTCTTGATGTCGAGGTTGTAGTTACGCTTTACTATTTCGTCGATAGAAACCTTCCATGCGTGATCATTTTCCTCGCGGTTATTCCACCACTCTTTCTCCACATCAAAGTCCTCGACGCGGATAGGGTTAGTCATGGAGTATGCCTTCTGACCTTCGGGGAATGGATGCTCGTAATACCAGATCTCTTTGGTTGGCTCGCCCTTGGTAAAGAAGAGAAGATTGGTAGCAATACTTGTGTATGGGGCAAAGACGCTCTTCGGCAGGCGCACAATGGTATGGAGATTACATTCCTCAAGTAATGTCCTCTTCAGGGCGGTTTTCACTCCTTCGCCGAAGAGTGTGCCGTCTGGAAGAACCAGTCCTGCACGACCATTTTTCTTGAGCAGACGCATGATAAGGACAAGGAAGAGGTCTGCGGTCTCCCGCGTCTGAAACTCTTTAGGGAAGTTTGATTCGATACCCGGCTCTTCTGTGCCTCCGAATGGTGGGTTAGTTACGATGCACGAAACCTTATCGGCATCAGTGTATTCACGAAGTGGTCTCTCGAGAGTATTGCCACGACGCATGGTCACTGGCTCTTCGATGCCGTGAAGCATCATATTGGTGATAAGGAGCATAAAAGGAAGAGGCTTCTTCTCTACACCATGAATGCTTTGTTGAATATTCCTCTCCTCCTTCACTGACTTCACCTGTTTACGCATGTGCTCAAGCGAATGCACCAAGAAGCCGCCAGTACCCGCAGCAGGGTCCAATACAGTCTCTCCAATCTTGGGATCTACCATCTCCACAATGAACTGCGTTACAGCGCGGGGCGTGTACATCTCTCCGAAGTTGCCCGCACTCTGAAGGCTCTTCAAGAGGCGTTCATAGATTTCATTAAATGCGTGTCTGTCCTTTGAAGCGTTAAAGTCGATTTCGTTTATTTTGTTGATTACCTGCTTCAGAAGCGTGCCTTTGCGCATGAAGTTGTAGACATCTTGGAATGCCATGCGCGTAAGCTCTGTTCGCTTGTTGCTACTCGCGGGGAGATCACGGAGCCCGGGCAATAGGTCATTGTTTACGAACTCAATGAGCTTGTCTCCGGTCATTCCATCAAGTGGTCCCGCCCATGTGCGCCACCGATACTTCTTAGGAAGTGTAGGGACAAACTTCTCTTTGCGGATCTCGAGAGCCTTATCTTCGTCATCTAGAATCTTCAAGTAGATGAGCCATACCATCTGCGAAAGACGTGTAGCGTCCCCATCAACGCCGATATCTTGGCGCATGATGTCTTGTATTGCTTTGATTGTTGATGGAGTAAACATATTTTTATTGGGTGTACATTACGTCGAGAAGTTCGTCGACCATTTTGAAATAACCGTCTTTGCCACCAAACAGAGAGACGAGTTCATAGTCAGTGCCAAGCGAACGGAGTGGCTCGAGTGTGAGGACGCGAACACTTTCTATGTCTTTGAGCGTTACGTCCGTGTATTTCTGGAGAAGTGCTTCTATCACCTCGCGAGCTTTACCGCTGTACTTGTTGAGATAATTTGAGCGACGCACTGCTTCAATGCGCTCGTTCTTTTTCATCATCTTTTTATCGTAGGCAACGTGCATAACGAGATCGAACAAATCAAACTCCGCCCCTACTTGTTTCTGTAGTTCCTCGAGGGGAATACCGCTCGCGTCAATTTGATCAATTATTGCTTGGCGACGTTCTGCCGTCTGCCATGCTGTGAAGAAACTCTCGAGTGTTGGGTAGTGTGCAAGGATATTTTTACGTGTGAAATCCGTGAGCGATTGCGTGAGTAGCTTTCCATCGGGACCGAGATATTGCACCTGCTCCTTTACAACGGCATATGGGACTCCGCTGAGCTTAAATACTGGCGGTCGATCAGTGAGAGAGAGTCCTTCACCTTGTGAGATAACGACATCCACAAGCTCGTCTTCTTCCAGTTTCTCCTCGACTGATACCTCTTGGGGATCCTGTTCCTCCAATGCCTCGGCGATATCCTTGTTACCATTAATCTCAAACACACGCTCTGCAACACCGTCGAAGCTTGGGTCTGCAAAAAGCTTCGTAACCCCCTGAAAGTCCATGATGGTGAACCACATCTTGCCCTTGTCTTCGCGCACACGAGTACCACGTCCAATGATCTGCTTGAACTCGGTCATACTCTCGATTGGCTTATCAAGAACAATGAGTTTGCAGGTCTGAGCATCTACACCTGTCGAGAGAAGTTGAGACGTGGTAACTATCGTCGGAAACTTTTCTTCAGGATCAATGAAACGGTCGAGCTGATTTTTACCTTCTTCATCGTCACCAGTAATGCGCATGACATAACGGATATCCGCTTGTGCTCTTTCTCCTGCGGCATTTACCAGCGCTGATCGCATACGCTCTGCATGAGCCGTAGTGCGACAAAAGACGATTGATTTTGCGTACGGATCTTCAATAGCAGAAAGATATTCGATAGTCTTCTCCGCTATGACCTTCTCACGTTGGGGGAAGATGACAGATTTATTGATGTCGCGTAGTTCGTAGACCTTATCTTCAACAAGGTTGTCGTTATCGTCCAAGGTTCCGGGCGCAGGACGCCAGCCGGTAATATCGTTGTCGAGCAGGACTCGCAATACTTTGTACGGTGCGAGGAATCCATCATCTATTCCTTGCTTCAGGGAGTAGGTGTAGATGGAGTCACCGAAGTAGTGAGTGGTGCTTGTGTCTGTCGTTTCCTTTGGCGTAGCGGTGAGACCAAGGTGAGATGCGGCTGTAAAGTGGTCGAGAATCTCATGCCATTGACTATCTTCAGATGCACTGCCACGGTGGCACTCGTCGACAACGATGAGGTCGAAGAAGTCCTTCGGAAGGTTTTTGAAGAGTTTTTCTTCTTCAGATGTTCCGCTCATTGCTTGATATAAACCAAGGAACACCTCATGCGACATCAGAGAGCCGAGGTCATTAAAGTTTTGCCGAGAGATCTTAGTAAGCGCATCGCCAAAATACTTTAGGTCGTTCACTCGTGCTTGATCAACAAGAATGTTTCTGTCAGCGAGGAAGAGGATACGTTTAACGCTTCCGGACTTCCACAATCTCCACATTATTTGCCCGGCTGTGTAGGTCTTGCCTGTACCAGTAGCCATCACGAGCAGAAGGCGTCGTTCTCCACGCGCGATTGCTTCGACGGTACGATCAATGGCGATACGCTGGAAGTACCAGGGTGATTTATTTGGGTCGTCAGAGTAGAGAGGAGTTTCAACAACACTTCGCATAGCGGGCGCTTCACCCTTCCATTTGAGATAACGCTGATAGAGCTCGTCCGGTGTAGGAAATGCATCTGAAGCAAGGATTGTCTCCGTGGTTGTGGATGCCCCTGTCTTGTCATGGAAGAGAAAACCTTCGCCGTTTGCGGAAAAGACGAACGGAACATCGAGAGCGTCAGCGTATGAAAGAGCCTGCTGCATACCAGCACCTAGATCTTTATGTTCAGACTTCGCCTCAATCAATGCAAGTGGGAGGTTTGGGCGATACTCAAGGAGGAAGTCCACCTTCTTCTTATCTCCACGCTTTGCAACACGACCGCTCACATGAATACGACCCATGGTGTATGGGTATTCCTCGCGAATCTGGTGATCCGTCCATCCAGCTTTTACAATTGCTGGGCGTATGTGACGATTTCGTGTTTCTTCCTCGTTCATAATTTTATTTTTGTTTGAGCACCTTCAGAATGTCGCTCTTTCTGTATCGGCGATCCTTTCGTGTACCAAAGCGTATAGCCTTCAGAATCCCTTTGTTGTCCCAATTACGCAGGGTGTTTGGGTGGCAATTGAGAGCTCGACACGCCTGCTGGAGGGTGAGGATATCTGGCGAGCTTTTTAGACTCCTGTTGCCTCGCATATACCCCAACCTAACATAACTTCACAAAGCGGCAAATCCCTGCATAATTTTTCTTCTCTCTATTTTATCGCCCGTGTGCAACGTCTTCCTCGATTGAACCATGCTCGGTTTCCTCGGTATGTTCGGTCGTTTCATCGTCGACATCACCACGGAGGTAATCCATCGCTCGCTGGACCGCAGACGCAAGTCCATCCTTAATATACTTCATTGGAAAGCCCCCGATATATTCTGGAATCGGGACTTCAATCTTTTCCTCGTCTTCCGTCCAGTCTTCGAGTTCGCTATCGGGCATAGTATCTTCGACGACCGGATCAAGCCTATGCTCGGATTCGTCGTAAGCTCCGGTCGCAACGCGTTCGTGAGCAGGTCGAGCGCGAACGTCTTCGAGTAGTGGGTCTAGCAGCGACTGTTTGGGATTCTCTTCCATATTCGCCATACAATTAGGTGTTTGTACTTGTCATGTGGCGACGTCGCTTCCAGAGTGTCCACGCTGCCCAGGAGCCGCATACGAGAGCGACGAAAGCGATGAACAAAGTGGTGAACGTAAAGATTTGCTCACCGAGATCCATGTATTGCCACGGATTCACACTGTGTGTTAATGACCGTTGTTCTGCGAATCGTGCGAGGAGAATCTTGTCAGCCAACATTCCTATTGGAGTTGCTATGACAAAGGAGAGCGCGGCGCAAAGTCCGCTTGCAAGTACGATTGCCCAGAGTGTCTTCGCTTTTAATTTCTTCATACAAAAAAGCCAGCTGATAATGCTGGCGTAGATACCACTGAGCTCCACGCCAGCAGGCTTGCGCCCATGCCCCTTTCGGGACATGACCCAACGAAGAGTCGCTGAACGTGGAGTTCAGTAATCTTCGTTGGGTTTTCTCATGACCATGTC
>Ga0209541_10008871_pt1 | contig 16441 bp, 28 predicted proteins | sample RifCSPlowO2_01_FD_184027 | JGI IMG/M metagenome (GOLD analysis project Ga0209541, IMG submission 184027) | Groundwater microbial communities from Rifle, Colorado - Rifle CSP2_plank lowO2_0.1 (SPAdes) (version 2) | ecosystem: Environmental > Aquatic > Deep subsurface > Groundwater | place...
GGGATACTGGGAGCCGACATCTTCCTCCGCCCCCGGGGCCTCCTCGGTCGGGAGTCCGCCGAGTTCTGGCTGCCGCTCGCGCTCGCCGCTGAACTGAAAACAAAAAAAATCATTGCCGGGATCGAGCGCCTGCCTGCCATCAGCGACGAACCAAAGTTATTTCGATATCTGGCGCAGATTGAAGATTCGGAGGCCTCCCGGACTGCGCGGAATCCGAACGGTCTCGGCGTGTCCCTCCGTTCGGAGTCCGAGGCAATGCTCATTGCGGTCGCGGAAGCATACGAGCGTTCCTGTTTCATTCTTTATATGCCGGAATACCGTCTCGAGACAAGCTACCGACAGATCCGCAACACGGCACTGCCAATTTTTTCGCTTGCGGGTTTGTCGGAAGAAGACCGCCGAAAAGGGCACCCAAGATATAACCTCGATGTCAACGAACGTACGATATTCCGCTGGGTGAAAGGATTTTCGCTCACCCAGAGCCGCCCTCAATGGCTTCCGCTTCAGCTCGTAACTCTCAATTATGATTTCTTTAGACGCGAGCCCGTGTTGCGGTTGCCGATAAGCACCGGCTCCGCAGTCGGATTTTCCTTGGAAAACGCGCTCATAAATGGCATTCTCGAGATCGTTGAGCGCGATGCTTTCATGATTACGTATCTCAAGCGCTTGACACCGCAACGCCTTGATCTTACCGAGATTGCGACAGCCGTGCCCGAACTTCGGGCCATTATTGAGTCCTGCATACATCATAACCTACAGTTATCCATCGTGCGCCTTCCGACCGATGTCCCCTGCCATGTCATTCTGGCGGTCGTGCATGGCCCCGCGGGTTCGCCTTCGCTGGCGCTTGGCGCAAAAGCAAATCTTGATTTGGCGCAAGCGGTCCGCGGCGCAGTATGCGAAGCGATCAGTTCTCGCATCTTTCTCGCTGAGACACTGCCGCGCATCCCGCCATCTGACATCCCCAAGGTCTCGGAGCCAGAACGGATCGATCGGCTGGAACGGCTGTATATCTGGGCGAATCAACCCGAACTCATGGAGAGTATATTGTTCTTATTTTCGGGGCCGATACTCCGGTGGTCGGATGTCAAACCGTATTCGCATCACACGGCGCGAGAAGCGATGCGTCACCTGATGACTTTTTTCCGTAAGGAAAAAATCGAAGTGAGTTACGTCCTGAACGCGCCGGAGGGCAAGAGTATCGAGTCGCTCACGTCCGTCAAAGTCATCATCCCGACGTTCCAGCCAATGCATCTCATCGAATCCCTGCCCTATTTTTCGGGAGCACGCCTCACGGAAATCCCGCGCAAGCTTGGCTATGCGGTTGACGCATCAATCAACCGCATCCCCCATCCGTTCCCGTAACCGTCTTTATGCCATGCCATTCCCTTTTGGCGAACAGTTCCAAGAGCGTTCAAAATTCGACGTGCCGCAGCGTATGTACGTCGAGGAAGAGTGGCCGGACGAGTGGAAAAAAATTCATTACAAGCAGTACCCGCGATGCGAGCGCCTGCTGCTGCCGGAACCTTCGTTCCTAACAACCCCCCTCTCTGAACTTTTCCTTACGAGGAAGAGCGTCAGGAGTTTCGACCTCCAGGATCGCTTGACGTTGGAGCAAATCTCGACCCTCCTCTTCCATGCCGCGGGCATCATCGCCGTTGCCCCCGAAGAGGGAGTTGCCCAGCGGCGCACCCACCCTTCGGCGGGCGCCCGCTACCCTCTCGAGATTTATGCTGCCGTATTCCGTTCGCTTGGTTTCAAGGAAGGAATCTACCACTATGACGTCCGTCGTCACGCGATTGAACTCCTTGCTCCCGCGAGCCGACTCGCGCGGATCAGCGACGCTCTCGCATACCCGTGGTCTCGCGATGCAACGTCTGTTTTCTTTGCCTCCGCCGTATCCTCGAGGACAACAACAAAATACGGAGAGCGGGGATATCGATATGCGCTTCTCGAGAGCGGCCATGTCATGCAGAATCTTTCGCTCGCCGCAAACGCGATGGGGCGATGCGTAGTTTCCCTTGGCGGCGCAGCAGAACGCCCCATCGAATCGCTCTTGGAACTGGATGGAGTTTCCGAGTCGATCGTCTATTCGGTTGCGATCGGCAAGCAACGTGGCAATGGCGACCCAATAGTAATCCACAGCCGCATTTGATATCCGCGGGGATCCAACCTAGTATTCATACATGAGGAGGTTTCGCGATTTCAAGGCATTTTCAGGAGGACTGATGGGGAGCATAGTGTTGCTCGCGATTCTTGTTATTTGGAAACTCCTTGCAGCAATCTTCTCAACCTCAACGAATGAAAATACAACAACAAGAAACGATAATGCGCTAAAAGATCTTGCCTTGGCGCAGCGCGCCTATGCTGACACGCCGCCCGGGTCAACTGGATCAACGGGATCGGATGGATCAACGGGATCAACGGGATCGGATGGAAGCTGCGGAAATTCTACATATTGACGGCTTCATGCCACCCGCCGGCGAACAAAGACCACAACGCGCGAAACTCCTATTTGCCATAGCTGCGGTGATTCTGATCGCCTCCGCTTTTTGGTCTTGGCAAGGACAGAACGCCCCCCAAGTGATCATCCCGGGCGTGCCGTACTACGGACTCTACACGGGAACGCGATTGTGGAATTCGGCGGAAAACGCGACATTCTCCGTTCTGCGGTATTGGGGTGATCAGCAAGTCGGCACGGCAGATGTCGCCGCCGAACTTGGTTCGTTGGCCGCAGCGGGCGATCCAACGGGACTTTCCAAAATCGGCCAATTTCTCCGCAGCAACGGCTATCTGGTACGCTACCAGCCGCTTACATCGATTAGGGATCTCTACCCCTATCTCGCCGCAAACCCTCCGGTTCCGCTCCTGGTGCATCAATATGCGCGCCCGGAGGTAACGGATATAACGCTCATCCGCCTTGTCATTGGACTTGAACGTGGTGACGTCATTGTCCATGACAACATTTTCGGCAGCGTGTTTCGAATCCGTATCGAGGATTTCCTGAATCTTTTCCCTCCGAGTGCAAAGGGCTTCTTGGTCGTCACCCCATCGCCGGAAATTTCGGCGCGACTCCGGAGGGAAATGACCCCTTCAGCGTATCCACCACGGGCGCCAATCATGGATGATGAGGGCGTGCGCAAACTCACGTTTGCATGGATCCGTGCCGACGTGAAAAGATCTGCGAATACGCCTGATAAGGAACTTCTCGAGTCGTGGCTGCAAATTAGTCAAGATGAGGCCTTTCTGCGGCTGCATCCCACCGCTCGGATCATCGCGTATAACCGTATTGCGCGGCTCCAGACAAACCTCGGAAAGTACAACGAGGCAATCACAACGTTACGAGAGAAGTCGCTTCCCCTTTTCCAACTTGATATCAGTGCTCCGTTCAACGGGTGGGAACGAGGCGAAAAGGATGCGACGCTTGCAGCCCGTTTCCGAGCGATTCCATGGTTCTACCTCGGGAATGCGTACACCGGATTGAAGAATGGCAAAGAGGCAAAAGCGGCGTTCCAACGAGCGCTTGAGTTCGATCCGACATATACCGATGCTCAACGGGCGCTGAAGAGCGTTGTCAATTGAAAAGAACTCGCGCAGAATACCGCGCGAGTCCCACTCGGACGAGTCGGGTCCGTCTACTTGACCAGGGCTTGTTTCGGCTCCCGCTGGAGCCGAATCTGGCCCTTCCGTCCGTCCTTCCTGTAGACGTACTCTCCCTCGAGCAGTTCCCTCCCATCCGAGTCCTTGCCGAGAATGAGTCGCGTCTCGGTGCTGCGCCCGGAGAGGTAGAGAATGTACCCCTCCACCACGAGTTCGACCCTCAGGGAAGCCGAGCTCCTGAATTCCCTACCCCCCACGGTGAAAGCGGTGATCGCTCGCCTCTCCACGGAGTCAACGGTGATCTGGATGGCGCCCGAATCGCCGCCCTCGGTCCAGGTACCCGTCCAGCCGCCCATCACCAGAGTGAGGTCAATCTCCGCTGACGTCTGGGAGTACACTGCGGCGGCATCGCCAGGTGTCTCCACGATCATGCCTACCAGCAACATAACGGCCCAGAAAAGGAGCGTCCTTCGCATGTGTCCCCTCCTTCTCGCCCTCTGGCGAGATTTGATGAACAGTCGGAATCTTGCCGTTCTGGTAAAAGTATAGCGCAAATCTATTGCACTGTCAATGGCGGGAGAATTTCGGAGTATCCGGCTAATCAACCGCGCTACTCAGCAAGTCGCCGAGCGTATTTTCTTGGGTCTTGATGTTGAGCGCTTGCAGAACGAATTGAAAGGAAACGTTTTCCCGCTCAAGCCGGTCTTTCCCGCTCCGCATTATGGAGGATGGAGTATTACCTCGGCAACGGGAAGTTATCAGGATGGCTGGGAGTACGCTTCTCCCCGACTTTACGCCAAAACAAGCAACGGTTTCATGTTTGATCGCGAGAAGCAGAATGCGCCGGGGCTGCCCGGTCTCCATGACCCAAAGGCCTTGCCAACGGTCCCAACAGAGCTCTGCACCGGCTATATCAAATCGGTGGTCGAACGGATATCTATTCTCGGATTCATGCCGGTACGGGTGCGCATCAGCGCCCTCAAAGCGCAGAGCGAACTCCCATGGCATCAGGATACTCCTGTGGACATTTATTCGGTTCGACTACACATTCCTATCCTCACCAACCCGTTCTGTTTTTTCGAAACGAAAGACGGGGCATTCCATATGCCGGCTGATGGGAATGGCTATCTCGTAAAAATCAATCAACCCCACCGCGCGGTAAACCAGGGAGAAAACGACCGATACCATCTTATGATGGGGGTTTGGGATACACGCGGAATTTCAAAATTTCATCGCTATACTCAGAGGTAAAAACATAGAAATAGATATCTGCTAATTGCATGGCAAACTTGACCTCCCTATGCCGCCGCACGAATGCAGCTTTCCAGTCTTGCCATATAATTCGGCAACTGCCACTTTGGCGGCTCCTTCCCCTCGACAATTCCCGCCGCCGCAAATACTACGGCGAGCAGGTCGGCGGACGGGAGGCATACGATCTCGCAAAGCCGGACGCGCGTACCGGAAGGCCGTGGCCGTTGATCCGAATATCCTCTGGGGCGTTGCGAGCGTACACGGTTTTCCATTGACAGCGCAGTAGTTTGCGCCTCGCATTTTATTCTGCTAGCATAGAAATATGCGAACGCGACTATGAACACACCACTGCCCACGGCCATATTTGAAAAATTAGGACAACTCGAGAGAGACCTTCAACGGCTCAAGGTGCAGGCCTACTTTGCCCTACCCCGGGAGCGCCGCGCGAGGGACTACCCCGAACTCGCCATCCGGCGCGCCGTCAAACAGGCGAGAGCCGAAATCTGGCGCTCACGCTATGCCGGGAAAATTGCGCGTTTTCCTTGATACGAGTGCCATACTGGCTGGACTGAATTCCCCCACGGGGGCAGCGGGAGTAATCCTCGCTGCTTGTTTTTGCAATGACGTTATACCCGTCATCTCACCGCAAATCATTGAAGAAGCGGAACGAAACATCTCAACAAAGTTTCCCAAACTCGGCATTGCCTGGCCATCGTTTCTCCTCATTCCTCCTGAAATTACTCCATCTCCGAACGTGAGAGAGGTTCGCCGCGCGTATCGGATTCTTTCGACGAGCGACGCCCCGATTCTCGCGAGCGCAATCAAGGCCAAACCCGATGCGCTGGTTACCTGGGATATCCGGGATTTCGTTCGTGACCGTGTTCGCCGCGCCGTTTCGTTTCCGATTCTCATCCCGGGCGAATTTCTCACATACGCATGGGGTAGCAAGCGCTAACCTCGACGTTCAGATCGGCAACTGCCACTGCGTTACAACTCCCGCCGCCGCAAACGCTAGGGCGGGCAAGTCGGCGGACAAGGGGGCTTATGATCTCGCCGTGGCCGGACGCGCGTGCCGCAAAACCGCGGCCATTGATCGGAAAATTCTTGGGGCATTCCATTGCGAGTTCGCGCGCAAAGGCAGGCGCGCGCACGCATTGACAGAACGAGCGCGGTCACATAGCATGAATACATGACCCGTACTGGGCGCATTACCACAAACCCGAAAATCCTCATGGGCAAGCCGGCCATCCGAGGCACGCGGATACCGGTTACGCTGATCCTCAACCTGCTCGCGAACGGATACGCCGTGGAGCGCATTCTCGAGGCGTATCCAAATTTGCGCAGGGCCGATGTGACCGCCGCGATTCGCTATTCCGCGGCCCGGCTGAATCACGAGCGCATCGTGCCCCTCGCGGCCGTCCGATGAAGACGGCTAGATTTCTCCTCGACGCCAACATCTCGCCGGAGACCGCAGAGTTTCTGCGGTCTCTCGGTTTTGACGTCAGAAGTTTAATCGAAGACGGTCTCGGGGGACTCGACGACTCTGCGGTAGTACGCATCGCGTCGAGGGAGCGGCGCGTGGTCATCACCTTCGACCTCGATTTCGGGGAGCGGTATTATTTTGCCGCTCCGAAGAAATTCGGGGTCATCATACTGCGCCTTGACGATCAGCGTGTTGAAATCGTGAATGCAGTTCTTACGAAATTCCTCACTTCATACCGCCACGTACTGCTGGAGCATCGGAATCGGCTCGCTATCGTGCGGGAAACCGACGCTCGAATAATCTAGCGTGCCCCACTCTACCGCATGGGACTTCCCCATACGCGAAGGCGACGCGGGTTCTGCCATCACCATCGGTCGCTGCCACTTCGGCGGCTCCTCCTAAAAACTCCGGCGGACAAGGGGGTTTATGATCTCGCCGCGGCCGAAGGCGCATACCGGAGCGCTGGCGCCGTTGATCCTACATCTTCTTGGGCATTGCGAGCGTACACGGTTTTCCATTGACAGCGCAGTTAGCGCACGCGAGGTTGTACTTTCTTCGAGAATCCGCTATGCTGTTGTATGTATGCGCCTTGAGCACTATTCGCTGGATGCGTTAAAACGTCAAATCCTCGATATTGTACGTCAGCATCTCGATATCACAGAGTATCGGGTATTTTTCTTTGGATCAAGGGTGAGCGGTCATGGTTCTGATCGTTCTGATATCGATGTCGGCATTGAAGGGCCTGGGCCGATTCCGGCCAGTATCATGATGGATATCCGAGAAGAGTTGGAAGGCATTCGGACGTTGTACAAAATTGACATTGTTGACTTTCGACGCCTCTCTTCAAAATTCCGCGCCGTTGCCGAACAGCACACGGAGATCATCAATGACCGCCGCACCCCCGTCGCGCGACCATGGGCGCCGGCGTGATGCCTCCCTTTGGCATGTCCAAGTTCGAATCAATCCTGGAAGATTTTTCAAATGCCCTCAAGCGCTTTGAGGAAATTTTGAGCGAAGATGAAACGGATATTGTGAGGGATTCCGCCATTAAGCGCTTTGAACTTGTTTTTGATCTTGCCTGGAAGACAATAAAGGCATTTTTAGAGGAACGGCATAATATTCCCTGCGTTTCACCGCGCAATTGCCTTCGAGAGGCATTTCGAGTGGGCCTGATTAGCTACGACGATTATTGGATTACACTGGCTGACGACAGAAATTACACTGTACACGCATACAGCGAGGCGCTGGCTGACAAGATTTATAAGGACTTGCCTCGCGCTCTTGAGTTTTTTAAGCAACTTTCCACCGCGTTGCAAAAATGAATATGCGCTTCTGGTTGCGATTATCGCGATCGCGTTTCCGGGATTACTCGTCTCGCTGGGTTCAATCGCCCGCCTGTCCTGGTAAAAATACCGCCCCCTTCCGCGGCGCTGTTCCTTGACCGCAGGGACGCCGCGCTCGCCATGGCCATCGGCAATTACTACTTCGGGTTCCTCCCGCCACACCGGCCTGGGAGAATGGCAAGTACGGGGAGTTCCTGCGCCCTCGCCGCATGATTGTCCCGCGTCGTAAACGATGCTAGAATGGCTCCATGGCATGGGATTACGAGGCAGCAGAATATGTAATGCAAGCGGCCAGCGACGAGTTGTGGCGTTGGGAGCGCTTGAATAACTATGGCCTCGGGGGAGAGAAACTGGACCGCGAGGCAATACGGCGCGCTCTGCCGCTCCTCAGGATTCCCGAAGACCGCCGCGCCTTCCTGGAGCTGTTGCTATGGGACAGGAAGTTTTAAGCGAGAATCAACGAGCCGTGATTCGTGCGGTTGCCGCGGCCCCCGAGCTGCAACATTTTTATCTCTCCGGCGGCACGGCACTTGCGGCATACTACCTCTCGCACCGGCTCTCGGACGATTTGGACTTCTTCGCGGCCGCGAACCCGGACCCGATTTTTCTCCGTTCCTTTGCCGCGGCGCTCACGTCAGCAATCGGCGCCACCGCCGTGCGTTTCCAGCGCCTATACGAACGCAACCAATTCTTTTTCGCGTTGCCCGAGGGCGAATTGAAGGTAGAATTCACGCATTATCCTTTTCCGCCGTTGGAGAAGCCGATGAGACGCGACGGGATACTCATTGACAGTGCCCGAGATATTGCCGCCAACAAACTGGCGGCGCTTCTTGATCGATTCGACCCGAAGGACTTCGTGGATCTCTACTTTTTATTGCAAGAGTTCGGCCTTGAAAAAATTCGCAACGATACCGAGAAGAAATTCGGCGCAACCATTGATCCGATCTTTCTGGGAAGCGAACTAGCGAAGGCACGGCGAATCGCTGCGCTCCCGAGGATGCTCCGGCCGCTCTCCATTTCTGAATTGCAAAATTTGGGATCATTGACATAATTTGGTTGAAGATTTGCCGTTGCAAGTGATAGATTTCTTGAGCCGCAGAAACGCCGTCGCGCGAAGTAAAACTGATTGTGGCGTTCGCGCCGTGCTCGTTGCCCTCCTGATAATCTTTCCGCTGGACTCGATTGAATTGGTGGTTGTCGGCAAATTCAGTTCAGGATATATGAGATATGCGCGGAAATCATCGAGGGTGCGCAGAAATTCAATTGTTTGTATGCGGATCCATGGCGGACAGAGTGAATGCGAGAGTAAGCGTTGTGCCTTGAGTGTTTGTTTGCGCTTCATCATGGCGTCTGCGGTGGTAAGTAAAACACGAACCACGCTCAGCATCCTTTCACGAATACCTGCGCCTTTGACTCGATACGATCGCCTGCCGTGTCTCCTGATCAGCGCCATCAAGAGGTGGAAATGACAGCGTTGGTGAATCCAGCCGTGTTCCTTGGCGATGAGCTTCGATCCTCGGAAACCATCGGAAACAAAGGCCTTAACGCGCTTCTTGGTCTCTGGCGGTATCGTAGCAAGAGCCACACGCCATCGCTCATAGCATTTTTTGCCTTGGAGCAGGACGGGATTGAGAAAAAAGGCCCGATTAGATTTAATCGGCTTCACTGCCATAACATACATTACCCAGTCCATCCGTTTGAACTTGAAATACAAACCATCGCCAAGCAGCGCGTATGGCCCAGACGGAGAACGCGGGAGCGCTTTGAGTTTAGGATCGGAACGGATGGCTTTTGAAAATCGTTTGCTGAAACCGCTTTGCGAGACCGCTCCCTTGCGACAGTGATGTTGAAAAGTCCGATGTTCGACAAGTATCCGATGAGCCAGTCGCCGATCAACGCGTTTTCGCTTCCTGCCACGGCGTTTTTGCCGGATGCGCCAGGTGTGCTTGCATATCGAACATTGTCTGCGACGTTTGCCGAAACGATTTATTCCCCCTCGGCAACAAGGAGATTTCGCGTGTAATGTTTTCATACACGCGAATCATCGCAGAAAACAACCAAATTAGCCTGGAAAAGAGCCGCTTTTCCTTACTTGCCATCAACCAAATTTAGTCATTCATCCCCAAAATTTCTATACCGGCCTGGCGCGGCAGTTGCAAGGCGAGATTTTCTCCGCGGATGCCTCATGAACGACCGGCGTCTCTTCATCTCCACATTCCTGCCGCACCGTGTGCGTGTTTTGCGTTCCGACTCCCCTCTAATCCTCGTTGCGCCTCTCACCTTGGGCCTCGTGCTTGCCCTGGGATTAGTTGTCTTCCGCGCAAGCGCCGGGGAAATCATTTAGCGTGAAGCGCACTGGGCGGGTGGGGCGCTGTTCCTTGATCGCGATCCCTTTCTTGCGCTTGAAATCGGCAATTATTATTTCAATGTCGGCAACACGAGAGCATACGATCTCGCGAGAGCGGAACGATACTTTCAGCGTGCGGTCGAGCTTGACCCGAACGTACCGAATGCCTGGCACCAGCTCGCTCGAATCGAATTCCTTCAGGGCAATTTTCCTGCTGCCCTTGAAAAGATCAACAGACAGATAACCATACACGGCGACTCCCGGATGGCCTCCTACTATATCCGCGGCCCCATCAACGGCTATGCGGGTCATTTCGCCGAAGCCGAGGCGGACTTTAAGAAATTCCTGACATGGGACACTACGAATTGGACCGCACATAATGACCTCGCCCGGGTCTACTTTCGGCAAGGTAAATTCAGAGAGGTCGAAAATATCACGCGGGCCGTTGCCGTTGATCCTAACATTCCCTGACGTTGCGAGATTGCGCGCGGTTGCTGCGCAAAGATCAGCCGTGGTAGCATGAACGCATGGAACTTGCGAAAGAGCAACAGGAAAAATTGAAAGAAATCGGGCGGCGGCATGATCTTCGCTTCATCATCCTTCACGGCTCGTACGCCACGGAAACCCCGCGGGAAGGGAGCGACTTGGATATTGCGGTTTTGGGGAACGAGAAAATTGGATTCGACAAAATTCTGGAATTGCACGGAGAGTTCGCCGGCGTGTTCGGCGATGATCCGGAGCGGGAACTTGATTTCAAAACGCTCCACGGCGTTGACCCGCTTTTCCGGTATCATGTGACGCGGGACGGAATACTGCTCTTCGGAAACAAGACCGATTACGAGGAATACAAGGCCTACGCCTACAAGGACTACATGGACAGCTTCGACCTCCGCGACCTGGAGTTTGCCCTGCTGCAAAAGAGCATTCGCTCATTGTCCCGGAAATATGCTCGATAAAGATTTCATCAAACGGAAGCTCGCGCTGAATCAGAAAGAACTTGAACGCCTGCAGGAGTTTGAAAATCTCCGCATAGACGAAATCGCGCGCGATCCGGGAAGATATGCGGCGTGCGAGCGGTACCTCGAACGGCTCATCGGGAGGGCCATAGATATCAACCGCCACATTATCGCCGAGAAAGGCGACATCGGTCTTGCGGTGACAAAATACCGCGACACCTTTCTCCGCCTTGCCGATGTGGAGGTGTACCCAAAGGAATTCAGCGAAAAAATAGCGCCGAGCGCCGGTTTGCGGAACGCGCTGGTGCACGAGTATAACAACATTGACCCGGAAATGCTCCGAAAAAGCGTCCGCGAAGCAATCGGCGAATTCAACGAATATGCGAAATATATCGTTGCATTCCTGGAGAAGGGAGGCTAGGCGGGTAAAGCGCAGACTTGAAACGAGGCGTTTTTGACAACGATATCCATCCTCGATATAGTGAGATCATGGTTGTCGTTACAATCCCAAAAAAAGAATACGCGGCGCTCCTGGACGCAAAACTCCGCTATGAGTATATGCGGCATATTCTCGATGCGGATCCTTTTTCTCCGCCGCCCACGCGAAGCCGAAGGGAAATCCTGAAGGAGTTTCGGGCCGCGAAAATCTACACCGCTCCGTTCCTGAAGGGCCTTGAACGGGGACTGAAGCGCTCAACGTATTTTCGCGTATAGCGGAGCATGAATGTCCTTCCGTTGCATCCTGAAATTGTCGCGTATGTGAAACGGCGGCAACTTGCGAAAAAGTTGGAAAGGCGAATTTCAGCGTTTGAAAAGAACCCGTTCCATCCGAGCCTGCATACCGAGCTCCTGGAACCAAAACGGATGAGAATGTGGAGTTTCAGGATTGACCGGTTGTATCGGGCAATTTTCATTTTCCGGGAGAAAGACACTATCGAAATCCTCGATGTGAACAATCACTACCAATAAGATCTGACTGCCACTGCCTTGTTTGGCATGAATGACAAGGTATTATTGCGGCGCGCGCAGCAAGTAAAACGCGATATTCAGAATGGCTTCGGCAAACACGTGTGCCGAGAACTCAATTTTGATTGCGCGAATTGCAAAGGGCAAGCCCTTATCGGTCACCTGAATTGGCATATTGACCTGCTCGAGTGGTCGCCGCCGCGTCGAAAGAAAAGACAAAGCGGCAAAGGGAGATAGTTCGTTTTCCTGCTCTCGCAGGACTTGCTCGTGCGTCTCGCTTGATAAAAAAAGCACCGCTCCCCAGCCGTCGCGCTCGCGCTGGATCACCGCGACGCCTCGCTCGCCGTGGCCATCGGCAACTGCCACTTCGGCGGCGGGAGCGCTCACCGCGCGATTGCCCGAGGCCGAGGCGGATGGTAGCATATACTCATGGTTTGGGATTATACGGAAACGGAATACGCGAAGCAGGCGGCGGCCGACGAGGTATGGCGCCTGGAGCGTCTGATCAATTACGGTCTCGGCGGCGAGAAGCTCGACCGGGAGGCGACGAAACGCGCGTTGCCCTTGCTCAAGATTCCCGATGAGCGTCGGGCGTTTTTGGAGTTGATCCTATGGGACAAGAAATCCTGACGGCTGCCCAGCAAACGGCGCTTCGGGCCGTTGCCGCGACCCCGGATCTTCGGCATTTTTACCTTTCCGGCGGAACCGCGCTCGCCGCGTATCATTTGCGGCATCGTTTCTCCGACGATCTCGACTTTTTCACCGCCGGCGATGCGGATGCGATGTTTCTCCGGGCTTTTGCGGAGAAGTTGAAAACGGCTCTGGGAGCGACCGCGGCGCGTTTTCAGCGGCTCTACGACCGTAATCAGTTTTTTTTCCGCCTGCGGGCGGATGCGCCGGAGGAGTTGAAAATCGAATTCACCCGCTATCCGTTTCCCCAATTCGAGGAGCCGTCATTGCATGACGGCGTCCGGATCGACGGCCTCCGCGATATCGCCGCGAACAAGCTTGCGGCGCTTCTTGATCGCTTTGAGCCGAAGGACTTCGTTGATTTCTATTTCCTGTTGCGCCGGTTCACGCTCGCGGACATCCGGCGCGATGCGGAGAAGAAATTCGGCACCGCGATTGATCCTATTGCTCTCGGAGGCGAATTGATGAAAGCGAAACGCATTGCCGCGCTCCCGAGGATGGTTGAGCCGCTTACGATTGAGGAGCTCACGAATTTCTACGTTGCACAGGCACGAGAAACGGGTCGAGCCGTGTTTTCGGAATAACCGGCATGAAAACCCGCCATGTTTTGATTTCGTTGGCGGCGGTGGCGTTTTTCGCATTTCTTTTTTCCGAGGACTCGCTCGCGCGCGCCGCCTGGCGGAAATACCGCTCTCCCTCCGTTGCACTCGCGCTGGATCGCGGCGGCGCCGCGCTCGCCATAGCCATCGGCAGCTACTCCTCCGGCGACTCCTCCTCCGTGAGAACTCCCGCCGCCACAAACGCTAGGGCGGGCACGTCGGCGGATAGGGGGGCATGACCCCGAAATCGCGGAACGCGCGTACCGGAAAGCAGTAACCGTTGATCCGAAGATTCTCTGGGGCGTTACCAGCTCGCGCGCGGTTGCTCGGGGGAGATCAACCGTGATAGGATAATAAGCGATGGATATTGCCCGAAAGAAAATCGAACTGCCGACCGATGAGCTCCGCAAACTCGGTGTCGCGCTGGCGTACCTGTTCGGCTCCCAAGCCGAGGGCGCAGCCGGCCCTTCCAGCGACATAGATGTCGGGGTCGTATTTTCCGATCCCGCCGCGCTTGCAGGCGACACGTCGGAAACCTATAACCGGCTCTACAACGTATTTTCGGACGTTTTTGACATGGAGAACTTCCGGAACATGGACATCGTGTTTCTGGAGCGCGCGCCGCTGGAATTGCGGTTTGACGCAATCACCCACGGGATCCCGCTGTTTGAGGCGTCAAGCGACGTCCGCCTCGATTTTGAGGAACGGACGGCGGCGCTCTATCGCGATTTCCAACCCCTGCTTCGGGAATTCAACCGTGCGGTGATGGAACGCATATGAAGGACCTGCCGCTAAAACTCCAATCAATCATTCCGCGCGTTGACGGCATCATGAAGGACGTCAAAAAACTGCGGCAGTTGGGGTCCCTCCCGGAGGCGGAATTCTGCGATGGGGGGAAAGACCATTTCGACGTCGCCAAACTGCGCCTGCGCGAGGCGTTGGAAGGCGTTTTCAGCATCGGCGCGCATATCTTATCGCGGATGGAAGGCGGCAGAACCACGGAGTACAAGGATATCGCCAAGAAGCTCGGCGAATTTGGAATTACGGAAAAACAGTTTGCCGCAGAGGCGCTGGTCCGCATGGCTGGCTATCGGAACCGGCTCACGCATTTCTACGCCGAGATTATACCGCAGGAACTCTACCGGATCATCCGGAAAGACCTTGGCGATTTCGACACATTCCTCGGAGCGATCAAAGAACTCCTTCAACATCCGGAAAAATTCAATCTCACGGTGGAATGAGCCGCCGATACCTCATAATTTCCGCCGCGGCGCTCGCGGTGTTCGCGTTCTTGCTCTCGCAGGACTCGCTCGCGCGCGCCGCCTGGCGGAAATACCGCTCCCCCGCCGCGGCGCTCGCGCTTGACCAGAGGGACGCCCGGCTCGCCATGCAGATCGGCAATTACCACTTCGGCGGCGGGGCCTATGATCTCGCCGTTGCCGAACGCGCCTATCGGAGGGCGGTTGCCATTGATCCTAAAGTTCTCTGGGGACATTACCAGATCGCGCGGATTATTTTCGTGAAAGGCGACTTTGAAGGCGCGCTCAATGAGATCAACGCGGAACTTGCGGCCAATCCCGAAAACCTGCGCTCGCTCTACGTGCGCGGGCTCGTCTACGGGTACCGCGGCGGCCCGGACGACCTCGCGCTCGCGGAAGCGGACTTTCGCCGGTTTACCGAATGGGCGCCCAAGGAATGGGCCGGATACAACGACCTTGCGTGGATTCAGTCGAAAGAAGCCAAATATCGGGAGGCGCGCAATACCATCCAGGCCGCGCTTGAAAACGTTCCTGACGGAAAGAAAAACCCCTGGCTCTGGAACGCGAAAGGCGTCGCCGAGCTGAACCTCGAAAAATATCGCGAGGCCGAGGCGTCTTTCAAAAAAGCGGCGGCTTTGGCCGAGCTCCTTACGCTAGCGGACTGGCGCAAGGCCTATCCGGGGAACAGCCCGGCAAGCGCCGAAGCGGGCTTGCGGGCGTTCAAGAACGCGATTGCGGAGAATCTGGAACGCGCCGAGTCGCATCTGAAGTGAATATCCGCGGCCTTCCCGTTGCGGTTTTTTGCGGCGGCGGGCATTGTGGCGCGTGTGCATAACTTGTCTCAATATCGTCCCGCGGAAGCGGTATAATGAATGCGATGCATATATTGATCCGCCGCGCCGGAAAGCGCATGGCGGTTCTGAAGAAATACGTTCTCCGTTCCCGCGCCGCCGCCCTCCGCAGAGCGGGCTTGTTGTGGCGCGATGCCAGCCGTTGGCCCGCGCCAACCGCCATCCGCAAGAACCTTGCGCCGATGGCGATAGCGCTCGGCGGGCTTTTGATTGCCGCCGGCGTTTTCGCGTTTTCCGGTTCCAACCCCGAGAATCCGGTTGCAAGCCGAGAGTCGCCGCAGTGGACCCAAAGAACTGGCGCGGGGCTGTCGGTTCCGGCCTGCGGGTCGTCAAGCGCGGGCGCCACATGCAATAACGGTGCGCCGGTGGTTGATTTCATCTGGACGAATACCGGCGATGCCGACGAATCTCGTATCTGCCAATCCGCGCGGATTGGAACGTGGGTCGCGGGACAGGATCCCGGCACCGCGGTCAGAATTGGCGACAATCTTCCGTGCAGCGGAAGTTTTACCTGGACCGGCGCATCCGCAGCAACAAATTACAACTACGTGATACGGTATAAGACAGCGGCGTTCTGTATTGCAAGCGATGAATTTTCCGGGCGCTGCCTGACTTGGGAAACCCGGACATACCCAAGAGAGGAAACCAGATGCCTGAACCAAGGCGAAAGCGGATGCGAAGAGTGGGAAACATATACCAACTTCGGACATCTGATCAGCGAGGATGCGTTTTCGACCCTCGCTTGTGCCCTTCCCACCGCGGACATCAAAGCCAATGGTTCGGACGAGCCGATTATGATTCCGTATAATACTTCGGCCACCGCCAGCTGGAGTTCCACCAATGCTAACTCCTGCACCGTTTCCCCGACCGGCTGGACCGGAACTTCCGGATCACAATCTACGGGCAACCTGACGTCTTCCCAGACCTATTCGCTCGCTTGTTCCAACCCAAATGGTTCAGCTTCGGATAGCGTTACGGTTAACGTCGAAATTCAACCTCCTTTGCACATAACCGTCTTCGGCCGCGTGTTCAACGAAACCACGGGACAGGGTTTTGGCGGGGCTTCCATCGAGACATGCCGCGGATTCACAGTAAC
>Ga0209541_10008873_pt1 | contig 16440 bp, 19 predicted proteins | sample RifCSPlowO2_01_FD_184027 | JGI IMG/M metagenome (GOLD analysis project Ga0209541, IMG submission 184027) | Groundwater microbial communities from Rifle, Colorado - Rifle CSP2_plank lowO2_0.1 (SPAdes) (version 2) | ecosystem: Environmental > Aquatic > Deep subsurface > Groundwater | place...
ATAAATGAGCGCGGAATAAAGGCGATAATGGATGCTGAATTGAGAAAATAGTCAGTTCTTGGTTATCCTAGCAACAAAGAAGCCTTCTGTGCTGTTGCCCTGTGGTCTTATTTTAAAGCATCCTTCACGGCTTTCAGGAATTCATGTACATCTTTGCTTAAATCTTGCGTTATCGATTCAAAAACAATTTCGTCCTCAACAGTCCCATATTCGTGCGATATTATGTTTCGCATGCCCTTGGCATCTTTCAGCCTTGCAGCAAGGATTTCTGTAATTATGCCTTCCTTTGCCAAAATGTCAAATGCCCCCTTGTCATCATCAGGAATCTTAAAGCCATTGTTTTTAATCACTAAATAGGCCAAATCAACTGCCGCTTCAATTATCTTTTCAAAATACCTTTCGCAGGCAGCTTTTGTTTTTGAGTCGTGCCTGTAGCCTTCAAAGGTATCCGGCATAAACTCTTCCAGTTCAGCCAAGTACTCTTGAATTTCCTCTATTTTGTCTGTTATCCTCATCTTTGATACAACACTTTTCCTTTTGAATTTATTTCTCTCCTAACCTTGTTAGGAAGGATGTTATAAACTTGCACATCCATTTTGCTGTTAACTTTTCCTGAAATCCGCTTTCTGAATAATGTGGCGTCAGCTAGGGTTATTCTGTCAAACTCCACTGCAATGTCTATATCAGAGCTTAGGGTAAGCATGCCCTCAGCGGCAGAGCCAAACAGGACAACCCTTTTAATCTTTTTTATCAAAGCATCAGCCATTATGATTTCCTTTGTTTCCTCAAGCATTTTCTTTATTTCTGAGCCCTTCTTAATCTTAAATTCTCTTTCAAACCCGGCAATTTTTCTTATAAATTCGAGCTTCCTCCTTACATCGCGGGAGAGCCTGTTCTTTTCTGACTGGCTTAAACTAACTCCAAGCATCTGCTTTTCCATGATTTTAAGCTCACCCCTGCCAAAAATCTTTCTGGCATCCTGACTTTCCTTTAGAAACTTAAGCATTCCCATAAATAACCCCCAGTTAGGTTATAATAACCATAATAAAGGTTATATTTAAACTTTTCTATTTCTTCCTTACCTTCGAAACAAAGAAGCCTTCAGTATTGTTGTCCTGCGGCCAGATGCGTAAGCATTTTTTTATTTCACTGCGGTAATTTTTATTTTCAAAATTCAGGATTGGTTCTGACTTGTTTATGTTTAAGTTAATTTTTTCCAGAGTGGCGCCGGAGAATTTATCCAGAAGATAGTCTATTACTTCCTCGTTTTCCTCAGGCTCATTGCTGCATGTGCTGTAGACAAGAGTTCCGCCATTTTTCAGAACACGGAATGCTGATTCAATCAGGGATTTCTGGGTTTTTGACAGCCTCTTTATCATCCCGGGGTTCCATATCCTTAGCGTATCAGGGCTTCTTCTTATCGTTCCTGTGCCGCTGCATGGAGCATCCACAAGCACCTTGTCAAAAGAAACGTTTCCCTTTCTAAACTGTTGCCCGTACATTACTGTAACTGCAACGTTCATTATGCCGCAGCGCTGCAGATTCAGACCTAATGGTTTCATCCTTGCCCCGCTTATGTCATTTGCAACAACCAAACCAGTGTTTTCCATCATTGAAGCCATTTGGGTTGTCTTTGAGCCAGGACTTGCACACATGTCCAGCACTACATCTCCTGGCTCTGGCTGCAATACGGATGCGGGAAGCATGCTCGCGGCCTCCTGCACGTAAATGTAGCCGAGGGCGTGCTCAATCAGGTTTCCCAAATCAGTTCTCTCTCCCTTAACCCAGAAGCCCTTGTCACACCAGGGAATCTGCTCCAGAGTGAAATTTTGCTGCTGCAGACGTTTCTTAACCTCTGCAACTGTCGCCTTTAATGTGTTGACACGAATGCTCTTCGTAATATACGACAGGGAATATTTTAGGAACTCATCGTAACGATTGCCAAGAAGCTGCCTGTACCTCTTTTCAAACTCCTCCTTGACAACTGCTTTCTCGGCTTCAGGTATTGGTTCAAGCTCGGCTTTCATAGCTTCTTCCCCATGTAAACGCCTTCGTAATCATATCCGAGCTTCTTGTAGTATTCCTTCGCTCCCGCTCCTGATATTACGAGCATCTTGTCGTAGCCGTTTTCTTTTGCAATCTCTTCAGCCTTTTCCATCAGTTTCTTACCGTAGCCGCGATGCTGCACTTGCTTTTCTTCAGCCTCTTTTCCCACTGCCACTGCTGCAGCGTAAACGTGCAGTTCCCTTATGAGGGCGGCAGTTGCAGTAATTTCTTCCCTCAGTTGCTGCGACGGGAAGCGGAGCCTGCAGAACCCAAGCAGGACATTGTTCTTTGAGTCTTCTGCTGCTATGAAGAATTCCTTTCCCCCGGAAGCATCATATTCCGTTACCGTTATTTCTGCATTTTCAAACATTTTATTCCTTCCGACTTCCCTGCACCGGATGCAATTGCAGAGTATGTTCTTCTTTTGTTGCAGTTTCTGAACGTATTGGCGCAAATTTGTCCTGTCAACTCCTGCAGAAGTCACGTAAGTGGGGATGTCACGGTTAACCCTCATTACCCTCACCCATTTCGGGAAGAAGCGTTTTGCTTCAGATATTATTTCAGCAGCTTCACTTGTTGAAATCGGCTCATATTGGCCACGTTTCCATTGCAGATAAAGCGGGGTTCCTTCTATGACAAGCAAAGGATAAATCTTAAGCATATCAGGCTTGAAATCAGGATTGGAAAATAATTGCTTTAATCCACTGATTTCTTCATCTCTCGCAACCCCTGGCAGCCCGAGCATGTAGTGGGCGTTTATCTTAAATCCCAAATCTTTCAGGATTTTTGTGGATTGTATAGTGTCAGCAATGCTATGGCCGCGGTTGGTTAATTTCAAAGGCGTTTCGTAAACTGACTGCACCCCAAGCTCAACTCTTGTGCACCCCAGCTTAAGCAGTTGGTTGCCGTGCTCAAGCAACCCCCAGTCGGGCTTTGTTTCAATTGTAAGCCCGATGCATCTTATTTTTGCAGTTTCGTTCCTTTTTTGTTCAATTCGTAGTAGTTCATTACTGCTGCTGCCATTATTTTTAGTGGTAGTTTTACTTTTTAGTTGAAGAATCTTTTCTTTAACTCTCTTAACACGTTCTTCATTCCTATATTCACTTGGCAATTCAAAAAATTCCTTGAACTTTTGCAGGTTTAGCTTATCATCAGCAAAAAATTCTTCAGAGAAGTCGCTCATTGCCTTGTAAGCGCATGCAATAAATTCATCCTGATATGTTTTGTCCATGCTTGGGAAGGTTCCCCCCTGTATTATCAGCTCTATCTTGTCAAAATCCTGCCCAAGGACTGCATACTGCTCTAATCTGGAAAATACCTGCATGTATGCATCAAAGTTATTTCTTATAGCCCTCATTGTAGCTGGTTCATGTCCGGTGTAGCTCTGTGGCACGTTCCCAAAAACAGAATTTGGACCGCCGGGACAGAAAGTGCATCTTCCATGGGGGCATCCGAAAGGTGCCGTCATTATTGAAATGCTCGCAACGCCTGACAAGGTCCGAGTTGGCTTGGTAACAAGTTTCAAGCCTTTCAATTCGTCTTCGCTGCTGTTGAGAAATACTTCTATGTTGGAAGGGACCTTTTTCATGCCGTGCTTCCTGCTCAGAATTATCTTCAGGTTTGTCATGTCGGCAGGCTTTTCTTTTTTTATCGCTTCAACCAGTTCGGAATAAAAGCGTTTCATAAGAAAACGGGTGTTTTGGAGTGTTTATTAAGCTTGCGAACCCCTTGCCCTGAACATTTTATACACCGAATCAGCTATTATTACAGAAGTTGCTGCCGCAAATATTATCGCAAGGTCTGTCAATAGAAGTGCGGTTGTATGGAAATATGCGTTTAATGGCGTGTATATAATTATTGCCTGCAGCAAAAGCGAAGACAGAATCGCCAGCAAAAGCCATTTATTATCGAAAAGCCCGGAAAAAAAGCTTTTCTCTTCCGACTTTGACGCTAATGCGTTCACCATTTCAAACACGACAAGCGTTGTGAAGGCCATCGTAATGGCGTAAACATAATCAGGGCTGGCGCTTAGCAATTCCTGCCCCCACGTCCAGCCTGACCTATACAATGACCAGAGATACATTGAAAGCGTGCCTATGGTAATTACCGAGCCCATTAAAAGAAGCCTTACTATCATTGATTTCGTTATTATACCCTCGCTAATCTTTCTTGGCCTTCTCTTCATAACATCTTTTGAAACCGGCTCTACGCCAAGGGCTACTGCCGGCAGGCCGTCTGTTATCAGGTTTACCCAAAGTATCTGTATGGCAAGGAGGGGCAGTTTTAATCCTATAAGGATTGCTGCAAATATCACCATAACCTCGGCGAGGTTGCTGGAAAGCAGGAAGTAGATGAATTTCTTTATGTTGTCGTATATGCCCCTGCCCTCTTTCACAGAATTAACTATTGAAGCAAAGTTGTCGTCTGTAAGAACCATTTTAGAGGCTTCTTTGGCCACATCGGTTCCTGTAATTCCCATTGCTATCCCAATATCTGCTTTCTTAAGCGCTGGGGCGTCATTAACCCCGTCCCCGGTCATAGCAGCAACATGTTTTTTCTTCTTTAATGCGTCAATTATCCTTATTTTGTGCTCAGGGTTCACTCTTGCATAAACTCCTATCTCATCAATTTTGTCTTCGATATTCTTTATGCGGTCAAGCTCAACGCCAGTTATTGCCGTGCCTTCTATGCCGAGCTGTTTTGCTATCGCAACAGCGGTAAGCTTATGGTCTCCGGTAACCATGATAACCCTTATACCGGCTTCCTTGCATTCTTCAATAGCTTTTTTGACTTCAGGTCTTGGCGGGTCAATCATTGCCTGCAAGCCGACAAACACAAGGCTCTTTTCCTCGTGCTTTTCTCCCTTAACCGGTTTGTATGCAAACCCAAGAACCCTTAAGGCGTCAGAAGCAAACTTTCCGTTTACCGCTTCTATTTCCTTTTTGTCAGCAGCTGTTAATTTTTTGATTTTGCCGTTAACATAGATGCGGTCGCAGAGCTTAAGCACAACGTCAGGGGCCCCTTTTGTGTACATTATTTTTTGATTCCCAACTTCATGTATGGTTGTCATCCTTTTTCTTCCAGAGTCAAAAGGAATCTCGCCAACCCTCTTAAACCTCGTATCCAGTTCTTCTTTTATCATGCCGGCTTTTGCTGCAGATACTAGAAGCGCTGCTTCAGTCGGGTCTCCTGATATTCCGCTCCCTGACAATGCGGAATCATTGCACAGCACGCCTATTCTCATCAGAAGCGTTTCATCCTCTCCTGCTGCCAGTTTCTCGTTGGTTGAGTAGCCTTCGCCTGCAACATCCACTATTTTTCCTTTGACATACAACTTCTTTACAGTCATTTTATCCATGGTTAATGTCCCGGTCTTGTCGGTTGCAATCACTGTGGTTGAGCCCAAAGTCTCCACAGAAGGCAGCTTTCTCACCAGGGCGTTTCTTTTTATCATGCGCTGAACTCCCAGGGCCAGAGACATGGCAACAACAGCAGGCAGCCCTTCAGGTATTGCTGCAACAGCAAGGCTTACCGCTGTCTTGAACATCTCCAGCAAATCCTCTCCTCTAAGGACAGTCGCGGCAAAAACAATTGCCGCTATTATTAAAGTCAAAACCGCTATCTGTTTTCCAAACTTTGCAAGCTTTTTCTGCAATGGCGTCAGTTCTTCCTTTGTTTCCTGTATCAGTTTGGCTATACGCCCTATCTCTGTCTGCATCCCTGTTTTAACAACAACGGCCTTTGCCCTGCCTTTGGTAACTATTGTTCCTGAAAAGGCCATGTTTATCTGCTCAGCAACAGGCGCTTCCTTTAACGCTGAAATATCTTTTCTGACAGGGGTTGACTCCCCTGTCAGTGAGCTTTCCTGGGTTTCAAAGTTAGACTGCTCTATAACCCTGCAGTCAGCAGAAATCTTGTCCCCTGTTTCAATGAATATTATATCGCCGGGCACGAGCTGTTTTGCATCTATTTGCTTTCGCACTCCATCCCTGAGAACGTCAGCCTTAATCCCTGAAAGCTTCTTCAGGGCTTCTACAGCCTTTTCTGCCCTGAATTCCTGTATGAAACCGATTACGGCGTTTAACAAGACTATTATTATTATGACAATGCTTTCTACAACCTCGCCGATGGATGCCGATATGGCAACAGCAACCAGCAGAATCCAGACAAGAAAATTGTTGAACTGGGAGAAAAAAATCTTTAACGGCGAGATTTTTTTGCCTTCCTTCAGCCGGTTAGGGCCGTATTGATTAAGTCTGCTGGCTGCTTCCTCACTTCTAAGCCCTTTAGGAGAGGTGTTTAAACCGCTCAGAACCTTGTCCGCGCTTAACTTATAATAGTCCACCATCTTTTTCAGTAGAGGCCCTAACCTGCCTTAATATAGTTTTTCTTTTTGCTTGGTAAAACCGGCATTTATAAATCCAAAGCGCAATATTTATATATGAGTATAGTGATTAGTATACTAGTCTATGGCGGGTGAAAAAAAGAGATTCATGGATGTTGTAAGCGCTCTGGAGTATGAAGAGCTTGTAGAGCTTCAACGCGACTTGTTCAAGGGCGGCACAACAATCAAGCAGGCTATTTCTAAAAAGCTAAAGGAGATTCATGCAACCGAGTCCAGGCTTTGCGCTGGCTGCGGAAATACGGTAAACTTGATGGTTGCAAACGAGTTCACGCTCATTTTCGGCACAACAGACACAAAAAAGATGGTTTCATTCTGCGCGCTTGACTGCATGGAATACTTCACCAAGAACCTGAAGCGCCTGACAACCAAGGAGATATCACAGAAGCGGTAGGTATCCTTCAACTAAGCTCTGATAAAAGTCTATGCCCTGTCCTGTTTTCTTCCTCCTGAGCAAGATAAGGAGGAGGAAAATAGAGGTGGGCAGAACAAGGGCAGCATAAAAAAGAAGTTCGCCAGACGCGTCTGCATCAGAAAACTATATTAAACAGCCGTAGTTCGCATCTGATATGGCAGAATACGCTTATGAGCTGAAGATTCCGGCATCAAGGATTGCGGTTTTGATAGGGAAGGGAGGCTCTATAAAGAAAAGGCTTGAAAGCGAAACCAAAGTCAGGATTAGCATAGACTCGAAAGAGGGTGATGTGTTTCTTTACGGGGATGACGCCCTAAACATTTATACTGTGAGGGAAATCATCAGCGCCATAGGCAGAGGTTTTAATCCTGAGACTGCCATTCAGCTTCTCAAGCCTGATTACTCGCTGGAGCAGATAAGCCTTGCCGATTACGCGAAAAACAAGAACCATTTAATTCGCGTGAAGGGAAGGGTTATTGGAAGCAGTGGAAAAGCCCGCGAGATTATGGAAGAGCTTACGGACTGCAAAATATCTGTTTTCGGCAAGACAATCTGCATAATAGGAAGGGTAGAGTCTGTGGACGTTTGCAGGAGAGCCGTAGAAAAGCTTCTGAAAGGCTCGCAGCATTCTACAATCTACAGGATGCTTGAGCGCCAGAGAAAGGAGCGGAAGAGAAAGGAAATTCTTGGGGAAGTTCGATAACCGGAAGCAAGGCAAAGTCTAGTTTAGCTAGAAGCAATAAACTTTTTATACAATCGTAAAAAAGGCTAAAATCATGGCAACAGCGCACGAGCTTGCAAAAAAGCAGCGTGAAATATCAATAGCGGAGTTTTTTGAGAAGAACAGGCATTTGCTTGGCTTTGACAACAGGAGGAAGGCGCTTCTGACGACGGTTAAGGAAGCTGTTGATAATAGTTTGGATGCCTGCGAGGAAGCAAGAATACTGCCTGATGTCAATGTTGAAATAAATCAGCTTTCCGAGTTCAAGTACGGCATAGTTGTTGAGGACAACGGCCCGGGCATAATAAAGTCGCAGATTCCAAAGGTTTTTGCCAAGCTGCTTTACGGAAGCAAATTCTTCAAGCTGTCGCAAAGCCGTGGCCAGCAGGGAATCGGAATCTCAGCGGCAGTGCTGTACTCTCAGCTTACAACAGGCAAGCCTACGAGAATAACTTCTAAAATTTCCCCAAACGACCCGGCGCATTATTACGAGCTTCATATAGACGTAAAGAACAACTCTCCTGAAATCCTTAAAGAGGAAACGGTTGAGTGGGAAAAGGAGCAAGGAACAAGGGTTGAGCTGACAATCGAGGCAGAATACCTCAAAGGGTTTCAGTCAGTTGATGAGTACATAAGGCAAACTGCCATCATCAACCCCCATGTAACTCTTACGTACACTAACCCGAAAGCAGAGCCGTTTGTATACAGCAGGGCAGCTGAACACTTGCCTCCTTATCCTGAGGAAATAAAGCCCCACCCTTATGGCATCGAAATTGGTCTGTTGATGAGAATGATGGGCGCAACCCCTTCAAGAACATTGCAGTCTTTTCTTATGTCGGAATTTTCGAGAGTTGGCTCAGGCACGGCTAAGGAGATTTGCGAGAATTCCTCCTTGCTTCCAAGCACCAAACCTCGCGATATAACCCGCGAGCAGGCAGAAAAGCTCATTCAGGGGATTGCCAAGACACGGATTATTGCCCCCCCAACAGACTGCATCTCTCCTATTGGGGAAGAACTTCTTGAGAGGGGCCTGAGAAAAGAGGTTGAAGCGGAGTTTTACTGCTCAACATCCCGTCCTGCATCTGTTTACCGAGGCAACCCTTTTGTTGTTGAGGCTGCAATAGCCTACGGAGGCAAGTTACCTGTAGAAGGCTGTGTTTCTCTTATGAGGTTTGCAAATCGCGTCCCGTTGCTTTACCAGCAGGGCGCCTGCGCGATTACAGAGTCCCTAACCGAAATTAACTGGAGGCCTTACGGGCTGCAGCAGTCCGGCAACGTTATCCCCACTGGCCCGGCGGTTGTTGTCGTTCATATGGCTTCAGTTTGGGTTCCTTTCACTTCTGAAGCAAAAGAGGCTATTGCCCATTATCCTGAGATAACCAGGGAAGTCAAGCTTGCACTGCAGGAATGCGGAAGGAAGCTTGGAGCGTATGTTAATAAAAAAGTGAGGATGCACCAGCAGCTTGAACGAGCAAACTTGTTTGAGCGGTATATCCCTGAGGTGGCAGACAGCCTGGCTTACTTGACTAAAGCTAAAAAGGAACAGCTTTTGGAAAAGCTGAAGGGCATGCTAAACAAGGAGGATATAAAAGCCCAGTTAGAGCTGGACTTACCTGAGGAAGACAATGGCGAAAAGCGAAACGAGTGAAGCAGAAGAAAAGCTAGTCGAAATCGGCAAAAAGCTTGTTGCCGATGTGGAGATAGGCCGTAACCCCAATCTTGATGTTCCAATAAGGAATCTTTCAAACATTTCTTTTGATGAGAAAACAAAAACACTCAGGTTGGGCAAGAAAACCGCAAAACGGTTTTTCTTTAATGTGGGGCACACGAAAAAGTTTGTGCAAACGCTGGAGGTTGCGAAGATTGCCAAGACGCTACTTGATGTTGGCAAACACGCCAGTTTAAGGGATGTTTTCTACATGGCAAAGCGCACTATTCCAAACACAAAGATTAACATCGTTGACGAGCAAAAGGAAACTGACAAGGCCCTTGAGGATCTTGAGCTTATAACAGACCATGCTCGCGAGCAGTTAAATGTAAATGCGAACAAGATGGGCTCTGTTGCCGGCAAGGTTGTAATAGAGGACAAGGGGGATTTGATTGACTGGAGCAGGCTTGGCTCAGGCGGGTGGAGTATTCCGAGCAATGTTGAGGAAATCAGGTTCAGGAAAGTAATTGCAAAATATATTATTTACATGGAAAAGGCCGCTGTCTGGGAGCGTCTTCATGAAGACAAGTTCTGGGAGAAAAACAACTGCATCATTATGAGTTCCCAAGGACAGACTACCAGGGGCATAAGACGCTTGTTGCAGCGCCTGTATAATGATTACAAGCTCCCTATTTACGTCTTAACCGACCTTGACCCTTACGGGCTTTACATATACAGCGTTATAAAGTTCGGTTCAATAAGCCTTGCCCATATGGCCTCTGAACTGGCAATACCGTCTGTCAGATTCTTGGGCATAACCACTGATGACGTTCTAAAATATGACCTGCAGAGGCATTTCATCAAGCTCAAAGACATTGACATCTCCCGATTAAAGCAGATTGCTGATTACAAATGGTTTAGGGATTCAAAGCACTGGCAGCGCCAGTTTAAAATGATAAAGCAGTTCAATTCAAAAGTTGAAATCCAGGCGCTCTCATCAAAAGGCATAACATTCATCAGCGATAAATACCTTCCTGAAAAGATTAAGAACAACGATTTCTTGGAGTAAAAAGGTTTAAAAACAGCGTAAACAACAACCGGTTATGCACATCCTGCTTCACAAGCTTGAGAGACTTATTGATTCAATGATAGGGCCGCTTCTTATCATACTGCTCCTGATAATAGCTGGCGAGATTTTCCTTGGAGAGTATTTAGAGGCGTTCAACGCATATGCGGACTATTTTGATATGCTTCTGGTAAGCGTATTTGCAATTGACCTGGGCTTCAAATTTAACAGGGTCAGAAAGGTTCCGAAATTTGTGAAGAAGTATTGGCTTGAGATTATTGCCACCATCCCGTTTTTCCTTGTTTTCAGGTTCACGGAGTTCTTTGGATTGAACAGGTTTATTGAACAAGGACAGGAGGCAGTGCACGAACTACCTGAAGTGCAAAAGCTTGAAAGGGAAACAGCGGCGATTGTGAGGGATGCAGGAAGGGCAGGCCGCACTGCTAGAATAATCAGGATTTTCAGGGCGTCAAGCAGGCTTCCAAGATTCCTTAAAGCAATGCCGTTCTACGAAAAGCCAACTGGCGGGCATCATTGGCATGAGAAGAAATAGCTGCATCCATCACAGCTGCTACAACGGCCCTGTCCCGAATCCTTGTTCCTGCTGCCTTCTCTGCACACATTTTACTTTCCCCCTCCTTGCTTTGCAGAGGATGGGGAAAGTAAAGAAGGAGAGCTACAAAAGGGGCAAGCAAAGTCTCAGGACAACGCCAGCTACAACAATACTTTTAAATAACATCTAACAGCTTCTTTATTATGTGGACTCGTAGCTCAGCTTGGACAGAGCGAAAGCCTTCTAGCGAAAGAAAGCTTTAGGTCCAGGGTTCGAAACAAAGCGAAAATCCCTGCGGGTCCGCTATGCGAGGGTAGCCAAGCGGCCAAGGCGATCGCCTGCAGAGCGATTATTCGGGGGTTCGAGTCCCCCTCCTCGCTCTTATAGCAAATCGCATAAATAATGGAAAACTGCGATTTGCTGTTTAGTAAATCTCACTGTTTATTCGTAAATTAATGAGATTTACTATTACTTCATCTTCGGCAGGATTTTGTATGCGAAAAAAGCGTTGAGCGCTGCCACTGCCAAGAATACGACATAGTTTACTTGCCCGAACAAAAACAGCAGGAAAGTTGCAACTACGGTAACTGCTGAGGCGATTGCCAGCGTTTTTTTCCTGTTCATACAGACCTCTTCTAACGAGCGCATTGCGGTGTTCAGTTATAATTGTTGCGGTAAAACTTTTCAATAAAAATATAAAGCTTTCAGCAACACCTTTGTAAGTTATGGCTATGGCATCGTTTTAAGGCTCTTCAGACCTGAAAAAAGTTCCGGCCGTGTTAGTTTTTCCTGTCGTTACAGGTATGTTCCCGGACACGTTTGATATATCCGGGGTAGGCCAGGATCATACTACGTTTGGTGATGCTCTTTTTGTTAGAGCTGACGTGGAAGCGTATATGCGCGCACCAGAAACTATAGTGCCGCGTGTTTACAGGCGCACCTACATCGGTGACATAGGAATATTCCCTCCAGAGCTTGTAAGATTAATAACTGACCCGGAAACAGCGCCTGACCAGCGTTTTGTTCACGACCTTCCTGATCTGGATTTAAGTGATATCGCTGTTTTCGAAATAATAAGAGAGCCTGATGAGGCTAAACGCTTAACACAAATTTTGATAGACGCAGAGAAAGCATAGAACGAGAACTTTTCTTAGTCTCAGTATTTGCAATGGACCTGGCGGGAATTGAACCCGCAGCCTTCACCTTGCGAAGGTGACGTCATGCCGTTAGACCACAGGCCCTTAGCAATAGCTGCTTCAGCTATGTTTATAAGTTTTTGCTATGAAGAATCAGCTTGCTACGTAAAGCTCGACTTTTTTGACTATTGTCCTGTCTTTTATTGAAGAATAGAGTATTTCATAAAGTTCTTCTTCATTGTCCAAGAAATCATCTTCGTATTCCTCAACAGGCTCTCTGTGTTCAACAGGCAAGAATCTCGGGTCTTTCATTGATTTATGCGACTATGGACTAAGATATATAAAGTTTTTGTCAATCCGTATTCTGCGAATCAATAAACTTTTTAAAGCTGACCGTTGCTCGCTGTGCTTATGGGAAGAATAAAAGCAAAGTTCATAAAAAGGCTGACACAACAGCTCATGGAGCAGCACAAAGATGCTTTTAGTGACGACTTTTTGAAGAATAAGAAAATAGTGAGGACTTTTCTAGACATAAACTCGCAAAAGGTGGGGAATGTTATTGCCGGCTACGTTACAAAGCTTGTTAAGCTGGGAAGAAACCAGAAATAACAAAACTGGCGGTTATGAGCTATCTCGCAAATTGGCATTAAGCCATGTGCGATTGTCAATAAGCTTATTCTTTTGATTTCTCTGGAGCTTTCTCTTCCTTCTTTTCGTTTGTTCCTTCCGCGGCAGCAGGCGCTGCCCCTGTTACCGGAAGAAGCTCGTTTATTATAAGTGTTGGCACTCCTGCTTCCACAAGCTTGGCCTTTATCTCTCCCCTGGCCTTTCCTGGCATGGAGTCAATTATTTCCTTTGCGGTTGCAGTGTATTGCTCGCGCCTCTTCTCGATTTCTGCAGCAAGCCTCTTCCTTTCCGCTTCAAGCTCTTTTAGTTCCTGGGCTGTAAGCTCTGTCTTCTCTTCGGCTATTTCTTTTGCAAATGCGCCTTTGTTTATTTCTTTTATTACATCAGAAGCCTGCTTTCCCTCCACCATTACACCCATGGAATTGCAAGTTCCGATAATCTCTTTTACTTTTTCTTTCATGGTTTTGCCCATGAGGGCATCTTCTTTCATTTTTGCTATTTTTATTATCTGTTCTATTTTCAAATCTGCGACCTTGTCCTGCAGTGGGTTGCCAGAGCCTTTTTGAACATCGGCTTCTTTGAGAACCAAGGAGCTTGATGGAGGCGTTCCAACCTCTATTTCAAATGACTTTGTTTCAGTTTCAACCCTGATTTTTACAGGCACTTGCATACCATTAAAGGCGGCTGTTTTTTTGTTTATGTCAGCTACCACTTGCCCGATATTTACCCCTAGAGGCGCAAGGCTTGGTCCGATTGGAGGGGCTGGCGTAGCTTTGCCTCCGGGTATCATTGCTTCAACAGTTTGTGTTGCCATTTTTACTCTTCCCTTTCTTCTTTTACTTCGTCCCCTGCCCTTCTTACGACTTTAACAGAGTCCATGCGGATGGTTATTGGGATGGGGACAGCTGCCTCAAGCAGCTCAACAACAACCTCTTCCTTCGTTTTGTCAATCCTGCTTATCTTTGCCTGTTCCCTTTTGAAAGGCCCTGCTATTATCTCAACTATGTCGTGTTTCTGTATATTCAGCTCGACCTTCTTTGCCGGCTCGAGCATGTGTTCTATTTCAACATAATCAATCTGGTTGGGGAGAACGCCTCTGGCGTAAGGCACTTTGAAAGCTGCCTGCTCTGCATCCAGGCGTGATTTTGCCTCTACGAATATGTAGCCGCGCATGCCATGAGGGTGCATCAATGAATAAACTTCCAGCTTCTTCTTTTTGGCATTAGAGCTTATGAAGTCAATAACCTGCTCTTCCCTGTTCGCGGTTGTCCTTACTGCAAATATTTGCGTGGTTTGTTGTTCCATTTTGTTATAAAAACAGGTTTCTTGCCAGCTGCAGCAGAAAACCAATCAATCCTATGATTATGATTCCTATTCCTGTTACCTTGACTATTGTTACGAATTCCAGCCTGCTGGGCTTTCGGGTAACTGCCAGCACCCTTTTGCTCTCTAAAAGGAAAGTCTTGAGCTTTAGAGTCAGCTGTGAAAACTGCATTCTGGAAGACGAAACTAGGGACGGTTTTTAAAGCTTGCGATTTTGTTAAGCCAACATTCTAACTGCCCGCTCGCTGGCTCTGGTGTGTGTCAACCATGCAGCCACGCTTTAGACCATCAAGTGTATATGAGACTGTATCAGGCTCAGGTCATATTGAAAAGTTCGCAGTTGCATCCTCATTCCATACTAGCTTCGGTTCGGCTTATGCGAACTTCTTTTCTCCCTCCCTCGAAAAGCAAGGGAGGGAAGAAAAGAACCTTTGCAAACCAAAGGCGAAGCTGGCTTAAACATGGCAACTTTTCAATGGCGCCCAGGCTCAAAAAGAATTAATTCTTGACGAGTTCAATCCACAAACTCTATCCCCAATTCTGACTCTATTTCTGCTTTTCTTTCTGTTGAGTGAAGCCTTTCCTTGCCGAAGATTTGCTCCGACCTGACGCCCGTCACTATAAGCATCGTCCTTATAACATTCGGAAGGTCCTCGTATATCTGCGCCCCCCATATCACCTTTGCGTTCTCATCAAGCTTCTGGCTTACTGTTTCAACTACCTTTCTCGCTTGTTCAAGTGTCATGTCAGGGCCTCCTGCCACGTTAATCAGGGCACCGTTAGCCCCTGTTATGTCAACGTCAAGCAGTGGGTTTGTTATGGCTTTTTCAACTGCCTCTACTGCCCTGTTCTCAGAGTCCGACTCTCCCACTCCTATAAGGGCTACACCCCCTCCGCTCATTACAGCCTTGATGTCGGCAAAGTCAAGGTTTATCAGTCCAGCCTTGGTGACCATCTCTGCGATTCCCTTAACGGCATTAGTAAGAATCTCATCAGCCACCTTGAAAGCCGTAAGAAGAGGCAGGTCAGGAGCGAGCTCAAGAAGCTTGTCGTTTGGAATTACTATTAGCGTATCAACCACGTTCTCCAGTCTCTCTAACCCTATCATTGCATTCTCATAGCGCCTGTTCCCTTCCATTGTGAAGGGCATCGTTACTATTCCGACAGTCAGAGCGCCAAGCTTTCTGGATATTTCAGCTATTATCGGGGCTGAGCCTGTTCCTGTGCCTCCTCCAAGGCCGCAGGTTATGAAGACCATGTCTGCTCCTGTAAGGGCTTCTTTGATTTCATGCTCGGATTCGCGGGCAGCTTCCTCCCCTATCTTGGGGTCAGAGCCTGCCCCCAAGCCGTGAGTGAGTTCTTTTCCTATCAGAATTTTTTTGTCAGCGGTGGTGTAAAGCAAATCCTGGGCATCTGTATTGACTGCAATAACTTCAGCGCCTATGACGCCAACTTCAGCCACTCTTGTTACGGTATTGTTTCCAGCGCCTCCTGTGCCAAGCACTTTTATGGTCGCTTTTTGCTTAGAAAGCATCTCTTCAAGCTCAGCATCCACAGATGTTGTTCTGGGCTCGGCTTTTACTTCCCCTGTTGAGTTTAAAATAACGCTCCCCATAAAACTAACCCTAACCAAAAACCAAGAGTCAGTTCTGATTACACTACTATTTATATTTTGTTGTTTGCTTGCCCGATGCTTTCGGGCTTTTTCGTCACTTGCTCGAAAGAAACTGTTTTTATCTCTTTTAGAGTCTCTGTTATAACTTTTTTCAGGCTTTCCTGCATTTCCTTAGGGACTTCTTCAGGGGATTTTAGCGTTAGCTTGTCTGCCAAAACCTCTTTTTCCATGTTTGTTCCAAGCAGTTTGAGCGTTGCATCAACCTTCTCATTTACGTCAGTTATCACTCTTTTTACGGTAACCTCGTACTCAAGCTCTTTGCCGGAAAGCGGGTGGTTGAAATCAACAACAGTCCTTCCGCCACTCACGGCCTTTATTGTTCCAAGCACCCCATCCATGTTTACCTGCAAGCCTGGCATCGGGTTTATTTTTTGTTCCCTGAACTTATTGGTTGAAACCAGCTTTATCATCTTTGGCTCTTTCTGCCCAAAAGCATCTTCCGGGGGTATCCTGAAAACGTATTTCTCGCCAACAGTCTTCCCGATAAGATTTTTGTCAAGCCCTTCTATGATATGCTTTTTTCCAAGGCAAATCCTCACAGGCCCGTATTTGGCATTGGCGTCATAGAGGTTATTCTGCTTGGCAACCTCTTCAACAGTCGTGTCAAAAACTATCCCCTCTTCAACAAGCTTTCCCGTGTAGTCCAGCTCTATAAAGTCCTGTTCCTTCAAAACTTCCGTCATAAGTTTTTAGAAACAGGAAACGGTTTATAAAGGTTGCCCAAATGTCAGTGCTGTAGAAAAAGTTTGTGAATTACAGAACTTAAGTTCTGTAGTATGACTCTCGCGTAAATTTCTGCGCGCTGTGTGCGTGCAGAACGGCAGCGTA